>JRYK01010531.1_pt1 | contig 24553 bp, 20 predicted proteins | sample 235381 | NCBI WGS metagenome assembly JRYK01 (sample SAMN03074220, study PRJNA261476) | activated sludge metagenome | biome: Wastewater Treatment Plant; feature: Wastewater; material: Activated sludge; isolation source: activated biomass of a wastewaster treatment plant treating hydrocarbon... ... | reverse complement strand
CCGATGATGTTACTGCGGCTACTTGCTAAAACTATGCGGCGGTCTGTCTCATAGATACGACCGGGCAGCATCAGACGATTCCCGCTCCGCCGGTGGTTATCGATTGCGATTGCTATCAGCAGTCCGATACGGCGGCCGTCGGTACGATCGTTGGCGGCGGTTCTTGCTCGCTCCAGTCGAACGATAACGCCACCTATGCCATCAGCCCGTTTGAGTTCCAGGGCGGCATAGGGCCCTTCGTTTCGGGCAGCCTGAGTGGTATTAACACCGATGGCTTCCACTTCTATGTGGTTCAGTACATAACTGCTCAGAAAGCTGGAGCCTGCTCTGCGAACCCGACGCCCCAAACCCGCACGACGACTGGTGCTTTGGTTGATAACTTCAGGAACGTTGAGACTCTGCAGACCTTCCTTGAGTGCGACGGTACGCTGACGGGAGAGATAAACGCTTTCCTCACCAACTTCCTCCCGACCCAGTTTGCCGGTCAGTTTAACAAGTTCCCGGACAACGAGGCTGGCGGCGACGCTATATTGATTAACTTCGCCGACGAGTACCTCCCGAACTACAGGACGCTCGGCGCCTTTATCACCGCGGAAGTCGGAATAGTCGACGAATTCGAAGACTTCCAGAGCTGCGGCGATATAGAAGCTTGCTTCCTCAGGTTGGGTATCGACGCTTCGATCGGAATAAGCGACGACTTCGAATCTCCGACACCGTCGTTCAATCCGACTACACCTCCGCCGGTTACACCTCCTCCGACCACGACACCTCCGACCACTTCCGGGAATCCGAATGGTGGCGGCGGAAGCTGCGCGATCGCCGGATCCCCGGTTCAGCTCGGAACGGCATTCGCCAACGTGCTGATACCGCTGGTGCCTGTAGCCTTCGCGTTCGGTGTTAGGGCTGCGAGAAGAAGAAGAAACAAGTAAGAAATAAACACTGCGGGGAGGCGGGCTTCACGTCCGCCCCCTTGCTTTGATTGAAAGATTTTCAGCCGGGAGAGTTAGGCAACTAACCCTCCCGGTTTTTTTTATTTGACCCTCGCGCAGGCGATTTTCCTCGCCCTCTCGAGTGGGAGAAGGGCGGAATGGTGAGTGTACCTTATAATTTTTGTCATTCCCGACGCCGATCGGGAATCCAGTCTTTAATCCTGCATCCTGCTCGGGAGGGCGAAGCCGGAGGCGTAGCCCCCATCCTGTATCCTGCATCCAGTATCATGTATCATGTATGTCGATGAATAAATGCACCCTCATTCATTACGGAGAATTGTCCCTTAAGGGAAAGAACAGGGCCGAGTTCGAGTTGAAGCTGCGGGAGAATATCGAGAGGACGGCATGCGGCGCTGTGAGCAGGTTCAGGGGCTATTTCGTCATGCAGGGGGGGGATCCGGCGCTCCTTGCGAGGGTGCCTGGTATCTCGTGGTACGCCGAGACGCTCGTTGCGGACAGCGACCTCGACTCGATAATCGATACGGTCGTCGGCGCCTTGCAAACGAGGCTTCAGGACGGCTCGGGCAGCTTCGGTGTCTTTGCGAAGAGGCCCAACAAAAAATTCCCCCATAATTCGATGGAGATCGCGTCGATCGTGGGCGACAGGATTACGGAAAGATTCGGATTAAAGGCGAACCTCGGCAGCCCTGACCTGAGGGTGTTCATTGAAGTAGCCGACAGGGCATACGTCTTTTTCGACAAAAAGGAAGGCATGAGGGGGTTTCCGACCGACGTCAGCGGCCGCGTGCTGTCTTTGATATCCGGAGGGATCGATTCTCCCGTTTCCTCTTACCTGATGATGAAAAAGGGATGCAGGGTCGATCTTCTCCATTTCCATGTTTACGCCGATAACGAATTTGTAAAAGATACCAAAATGACGAGGATCTTCGGACGGTTGAATGAATTCCAGCTCGGTACTCGTATATTTCTCGTTCCTTATTATCCCTTCGAGTCCGCGCTCCTGAAACTCACCGACATAGCGGGCTATGAACTTGTTCTCTTCAGACGGTTTATGGTCGGCGTCGCCGAGAGGATAGCGAAAAGGTACGGCAGCGCGGCTCTCGTGACTGGAGACAGCCTCGGACAGGTGGCGTCGCAAACGATTGAAAACATGGCGCTCGTTAAGGAGGCGGTATCGCTGCCCCTATTCCAGCCGCTTATAACTTACGACAAGCAGGAGATCATCGATCTGGCGAGGAAAATCGGCACTTATGAAATATCGATAGAGGGATATAAGGATTGCTGCTCTATAGTTTCCGCCCATCCTAAAACCAGGGCGCGCAGGGACCGTGTCCTGGATATGGAAAGGAAGATGAATGTCGGGGAAGTGATCGGGGAAACGCTTTCGCTTGTAACGCTCTATGAAATATAGCCCGTCTGCACCGCCCGGAGCTTACTACTTAACCTTGTCGGATGCCTTCGGAAGCTCCGTATAGTCCATGAACCCCTTCGGCTGCGGAGGCCCGTCGTAAGCGAGTTTTTTCCATACCCTCGGGTCGGAGTAGTAGAATTGGATGACCACCTTCTTGAAACTCTGGAAAAACCCTCTGTTCCTGGACCTGACGTATTTGACCAGCAGATCCACGTCGCTCTTGTTCTCGAGAGCATAAAAAGATACATTGAATTTCTTTCTGCACACCGCCTCTATATTCCATATGCCGGCGTCGAAGAACCCGGCAGCGCCTTTGCTTGCCCTGAGAAACTGCATGAGCTTCTGCTTCATCCCGATGCTTTCGCATCCGGGTATTATGGTTTCGGCGAGCTTCATCATGTTTTTCTGAGTCGTCTCGTTGAATACCGTAAACCCCTTCTGTATTTCGAACCCGCCGGTATCATTGTCATTTTTTGCCAGAACCGCGGGCGCAGCCCCCGTCAGTATCTCCCCCCCGATGACCCCGGCGGCTACGGTTTTCAAAAATTTTCTTCTCGAGCTTTTCAGTTCCATATCGTTGCCTGACCTACTGTTTTACGATCTCTATGTTGTAATTCTTTTCCTTTGCGATCTTCTGTGCGTATTGATTATAGGCCGCTGCCTTTTTGAGGGATTCCACTATGAACATAATTGTACTCCTCGCGCTCTCGAACGGAATCACGTGGAGCTCCTCGATCTTTAATACGCTGTACGTGCCGTCCTTCTTACTGACGATGTTCGATATCGCTCCTACCTCTTTCACCTCGAAATACGCGTTCAGCTTTCTGTCGTATCCCAGCTCGTTCACCTTGATCTCCGACCCGGCGTCGGGCAGCGCCTTCACTATATCGTTGAAGTCTTTGCCCTCCTGGGCCATTTTTAATATCTGATCGCCGAGCTTCCGGTCGGTAAAGTTTATTTCCTCGACCCTCAGGTTCGTATAATTGATATCCTTGGCAGAATTATAATAGTCCAGCAGCTCCTGCTCGGTTATTTCCTTCTCCGGGGGCATGCCTGACAGAATCTTCTCCTTCACCTCTCTGGTGACCAGGCTCATCTGGTACTGCAGGATCTTGTCCTGGTATTTCTTCTCGAGACCCTCGCTGAGGCCCTCCTGGTAGAGGATCTCGTCCGTAACGAGCGAGTCGACGGGCCGGCCGTTGAGCTCCTCCTCGTATATCGGCACGCCGTTAACCCTGGCGACCACTTTTCCGGCCCTTTCGGGCTTTACTATGCCTGTCGTATTCGAGCCCGGCTGCCGGTCGCCGGTGCCCGCCTTTTCCTTGGTCCCTGACTGCCCGCAAGCCGATAAAAATAGCAGAACCGTGAGCAAAATTGGTAAAGCGGTCTTCATTGATTGTCTCCTTTTCAAACTGGCGGGTAAATCAAATGTATAACTTATAAATTGACACAAAGCAAGAGTTTCATTATATTATCAACCGCTCACTGCCATGCCCTCTGATAAAGAGAAATACGATTGCATAGTCATCGGATCCGGCCCCGGCGGAGCCCCTTTCGCCTGGAAATTGGCCTCGAATGGTATGAAGGTTTTGCTTCTCGAGGCGGGCCCACGCTACGATCCGTACACGAGCTACGCTCTCAATCAGGACGACTGGGAATCCAAAAGGTTTCCCGAAGTCACGAAGATACGTCACACATTCGGCAAGAAACAGCCACTCGACACCAGGTACGAGGGTCTCAGGTCGTGGAATAAAGCCTCCGGCAAGCTGAACCCGTCCAAAGAGAGGAGGTATCTGAAGTACCATCAGATATCCGGCATAGGCGGTACTACGCTCCATTACCAGGGTGAAGCTCACAGGCTCAACGAGAACGCGTTCCGCATGAAGAGCCGCTACGGGCTCGCTGTCGACTGGCCCATAGGATATAAGGACCTTGAGCCTTACTATTCCGAGGCGGAGGGCATTTTAGGCGTTGCCGGTCCCGAGAATATTCCCAACCGGCCCAGGAGCAAACCCTATCCCCTCAAACCGCATCAGCTCAGCTACTGGAGCAAGGTGGTGGAAAAGACCTGCGGCAAGCAGGGAATAGAGCTTATACCGAATTCGGTTGCGATACTCTCCGCTCCTTACCGCGACGCGCCTCCCTGTAATTACTGCAACGGCTGTGTCTGGGGCTGCCCCCGGAAGGACAAGGGCAGCGTGGACGTGACCTTCATACCCATCGCCGAAAAGACGGGTAACTGCAAAATACTCGATAACGTATACGTCACCCGTATAGAGGTCGAGAAGAAGCAGGGCGGTAATAAGGCCAAAGGGGTCGTATATCGCGACAAGGCGGGGAAGGAGCATTTCGCGGGCGGCGATTATGTCGCGGTTGCGTGCGGGGCGGTCGAGACGCCGAGGCTTCTTCTTAACTCCGGAATTAACAATAACGATCTCGTGGGCAAGAATTTCATGGAGACGAATTTTTACGAGGTAATCGCCATGCATCCCGAAAGGATGGACGCATACCGCGGGATACCCATGGACAGCATTATATGGAAATGGAATAACCCCGACCCGGAGAAGGGCCGTTCGGGCGGTCTCAGGATGTTCCCCTCTGCGGGCAGCGCGCTCGGCCCCGTGAATTATTCCCTCCGCTATTTCGAAGGATGGGGCGAAAGCTTCGTCAAGGAGATGGAGAAGTGGTTCGGACATGCGATCTCCATGGGAGGTATCGCGGAATTCCTTCCCAACAAAGACAGCTTCGTCACGATCGACCCCAACGTAAAGGACCAGTACGGGGCCCCGGTTGCTCAGATACAATCTTTTCTCGGGGAGCCGGAGTTAAAGTCTCTTGAATTTATTTCCAAGAAATCGAAGGAGATTCTGAAAGCATCCGGCGCGGGAGACATCGTCGAGGAAGTCTCCTCTTACGATTTCTTTTCCGCGACCCACGTCTTCGGGACCTGCCGTATGGGCAATGACCGCGAGACGTCAGTCGTGAATTCTTCGCTTCGGGTTCATAATGTCCCCAACCTGCTTGTGACCGATGCGAGCGTTTTCCCTACATCGGGAGGAGGCGAAGCCCCCTCGCTCACTATAGAAGCTCTGAGTCTGCGGGCAGCCGACCTTCTGTTGAAAGACATCAAGAAAGGTTGAATAACTTTTGACTCTACTCCTCTCCAGGCGGCTGTTCATCTTGATCTTCGGCTTTGGGGTTCTCGTCGCTGTTTCTGCCGGCGCTTATGCGGAGGATGTTCCGAAATTCATCGATACGCGGAACGATGCCGGGCTCTATTCCGCGGGCAGGCTGGGTCAGTTGGCGGTTTGGGGAGACTATAATAACGACGGCTGGCAGGACATCGTTCTCTCCGGTCTGTCCATGGGGTCGAGGACAGCATCGAAAAGAGCCAGAACGAGCGGGTCGGGGGATAAAGAATCCGCAAAGAGTCCCGACAGGGATTTTTTACTGTTCGTGAGCGAGAAAGGCGAGTCGTTCGCGGAAACCGGGGCGAAGGCGGGAATGCCGGATATCAGGGCCGTCGCCGCTTCCTGGGCCGATTACGATAACGACGGAGACCTGGACCTGGCCGTCGTAACGAACATGGCCGGCGCGCCGCCCGTGCTGTTCAGGAATTCGGACGGAGGCAAGTTCACAGACGTGTCTTCACAGGCGGGGCTGAAGAGGAACGGATCGAGCCCGAGCCGGGTTAACTGGGTCGATTACGATAACGACGGCCTCGTCGATCTCTTCCAGGCGGGGCGGGGAGGCTCGAGGCTTTACCGTAACCAGGGTGACGGCACGTTCAGGGACGTATCGGGACCTGCGGGACTAGCTCCCGAGCCGAGGACCAACGGAGCCGTGTGGTTCGATTTTAATAACGACGGTTATCAGGACCTCTTTCTGGCGAACGACGGCTCAAATATAATGTATAAGAATAACGGCGGCGGCACTTTTACGGACTTCACTCAAAAATCGGGACTGGCTGGAGAAGAGTCCTGGAAAACGACCTCGGCGTGTACGGGGGATTATAACGGTGACGGATACATCGACCTCTATATCACTAATATAGGACGCTCTACGAGGAACGCGCTCTACAGGAATAACGGCGACGGCACTTTTACCGATGTCACCGCGGATACGGGCACGGCGGACGCCGGAGACGGCAGGACCTGCGCTTGGATCGACTTCGACGCGGACGGAGCCCTAGATATTTTCACCACTAACCACATCCGTCCTAACAGGCTCTTCCGTAATTCCGGCAAGGGGGTGTTTACCGACGCCGCTCCCGGGTCGGGGATAGATGAGCCTAAAGACATATTTGCGGCGACATGGGCTGACTACGACCGCGACGGATTTATCGACGTGTTCCTCAACGGCCACATAGGCTCGGCGCTCATGAAGAACAAGGGGAATTCAAATAATTCGGTCACGCTCAGGCTTGTCGGAGACGGAAAGAAAAGTAACGAGTCGGCGATCGGGGCGCGGGTTAAGGTCTCGAGTCCGCTGGGCACACAGACGAGAGAGGTATCCGGAGGCAGGGGCGGGTCCGAGCAGGATATGCTCCCCCTCTATTTCGGCCTGGGCAAGGATAAAGTCGTCGATATAGGCGTTTCCTGGCCCGGAGGAAAAACCTGCTCCTTTAAAGGTGTAGCGGTCGATAAAGTAAAGGAATATACTGTCAGCGAAATAAACTGCGGGATCAGCCCGTCCGGCTGATGCCGTGTCGGATGAATCAATCTTCGGATGAATAAAGAGACGAAACCAGGGATTACAATCTCGGCTGTCCTTCCCGCCCACAACGAGGAAGGCAATATCGCAAACACGGTGGCCGGCTGTGTGTCGTATCTCGGGGAGAACAGCGCAGGCTATGAAGTCATCGTGGTAAACGACGGCTCCCGCGACAGGACACGCGAGATAGTCGAGGGGATCGCATCCGCCAACCCGAACGTAATTCTGGTCAATCACGAAGTCAACCGCGGATACGGCTCCGCGCTCAGGAGCGGTTTCGATAAGGCGTCCAAAGAATATATATTCTTTATGGACAGCGACGGCCAGTTCGATATAAACGACCTGGACCGCATGCTCCCGCATGTCGGTGCCGACAAGGCGGTCATAGGGTACAGGGAAGACAGGGCGGATTCCGCTATACGGACGCTCAACGCCTGGCTCTACGGAATGTATATTTACATCGTCTTCGGCCTCAGGGTCAAGGATATGGACTGCGCGTTCAAGATCTTTCCCACTGAGGCATACAGGTCGGTAAGGCCGATCAAGTCCGGAGGCGCGCTTTTCAGCGCCGAATTCCTCATAAAGCTTAAACGCAGCGGGATCACTTTCATTCAAGTGCCGGTCAGGCACTTCCCCCGTGTCTTCGGCTCGCAGTCCGGAGCGAATATCGGAGTAATCGTCAGAATGTTCAAGGAATCCTGGAAGCTGAGAGATGAGTTCAAGGAAAAATGAAATTCGCGGGTACCTTAGTGATCCGTACGTTCGTTTCTTCCTGATTCTCGCGGCGGGTCTTGCGCTCAGGATTTTCCTCTCCCAGTTCCTCACGTACAGGCGAGATTTCAGCGCGTGGACGGGATGGGGGCAGCAGCTGGCGACTGTGGGGTTCGGAGAATTTTACGACAGGTACTGGTGTGATTATATGCCCGGTTACCTCTACGTGCTTTGGTTCCTCGATAACGTCCACCGTGCGCTTCCCGACGTCCCTGTCGATATACTCTTCAAGCTCCCTGCCAACCTCGCCGACCTCGGCATCTCCATAGTCATATTCTTTTCGCTCAAGCTCATAACCGGCTCGAGGAACGCGATGATAGCGTCGGTCGTATATTTTTTCAACCCCGCGGCGCTCTCGAACTCGACCTTCTGGGGACAGGTCGATTCTGTTCACACCCTGCCGATATTGCTCTCCGTGTATTTCGGCCTGAGGCGCAAATTTATTCTCTCCGGGACATTCGCAGCGCTCGCGTTCATGATAAAGCCCCAGAGCCTCGTCATATTCCCTCTTATAGGATTTCTCGGGCTGAAGCCTGTATTCGAAACCGGATACAAGCTCACGGTCCGGACTCTCCTGCCTTCGGCGGAGCTCGTCTCGGCCGCCCTGGTTACGGCGGTCATCGTCACGCTCCCGTTCATATGGGACGGCATCGATTCGGCCGCCTATTTGATTACGGCGCCGTTCGATCTCATAAGGGAAAGGTTCGGCGCGGCGTACGGGCAATACACGGCCTCATCGCTTAACGCCTTTAATTTCTGGGGCGCTTTTGCGATGTGGGTGCCCGACGACACGACGTTCCTGGGTATCACGTACAGGAATATCGGGACTCTGATATTCGGGGCGGTCTACGCGCTCGTTGCGGGCCTCCTGATAAGGTTCACATCCGCGCTCAGGACCAAAGACATGAGCGATTACGGCTACAATGTGTTCGAGGCGGTTACGCTCGTGCTGTTTACTCTATACCTGTTTGTCACGCGCGCCCATGAGCGGCATCTCCTGCCGACGATCGTGTTCTTTACCTTAATTACGTTCAGGACGTGGGTATTTTGGTACATATATGCTGTGGTATCGTGTGTTTACGTGGCTAATATGGTCTTCTCCTACATCCAGCTTACGACGGACTATAAAGGGATACCGACTGATTATTCCGATTATTTTATTCCGGGGATGTTTTTTTTATACCTCATTGCATATATTATTGTACTCTTGAATTTTGTCGTAAGTACGGCCAAGCATGAGAAATCGCCCGACACTCCATCTCCCCGGACCCCATAAGAGATAACCTATGCCGGAACAATCCTTTCTCAGCAGATATAAGGCCGAGCTCCTTCTCGCCCTGATAGTGGTATTTTGCTTCGGCATCAGGTTCTACCGCCTGGAGCTGCCCGACAGCTATTACTTCGACGAGGTCTATTTCGCCTTCACCGCACAGGAAATGGCCAAGGGGAACAGGGCCGCGTGGGAAAGCTACGCCAAGGCCCCCGAAGGGATGGCTTACGAATGGACTCACCCGCCGCTCGGGAAAGAGATAAGCGCCCTCGGCATCCTGATCTTCGGCAACAACACGCTTGGGTGGCGTTTTTTTCAGGCCGTCTTCGGCTCTCTCGGGGCTTTATTCATATATCTCCTCGGAAAGGAATTATTCGGCACAAAGTCGGCGGGCATCATTGCCTCCTTTCTCTACAGCTTCGAGTCTTTCGTCTTCGTGCTGAGCCGTATCACCATGGTCGATATATTTATATCCGACTTCCTCATCCTCGCGTCCCTCTTTATCGTCAAGTATGCGAGGACCAGGCGTTACAGGAACCTCATCCTGGCCGGGTTTTTCTGCGGTGCTGGTATGTCGGTCAAGTGGAGCGGTCTGTACATTACGGAATTCCTTGGTGGAGTTGCGCTCTTTCTCATGTATTATTTCGAGATCTATTCGACGTCCGCGCGCGACAGGGAATTTATCGCCTCCCTTCTGAGGATCGTTCCGAGGATGGCGCTCGCGTTCATGGTTGTTCCGATCCTCGTCTACATCGCCACATACATTCCCTTTTTCTATAACGGAGACACCTTCCGGGACTTCCTTACCCTCCAGGCCAACATGTACGGGTATCACGGGGGCGTAACAGCATCCCACCCGTACCAGTCGTCCTGGTGGCAGTGGCCTCTCATGCTAAGGCCCGTTTACCTCTCCGTGGAGAACCTCGGGGAGGGGTTGAACGCTCACATATACCTCCTCGGCAATCCGTTCTTGTGGTATACGGGCCTGTTGTTCCTGCTCCTGGGCATATTTCAGGTCGTGAGAAAAGAAACCCCCGCCCTCCTCTTCACCGTATTGAGCGTATTCGCATACTGGCTTCCCTGGGCTCTGTCCCCCAGAAAAGTGGTGTTTCTCTATCATTTTCTTCCTTCTTTGATATTTTTACTCATGACGAGCGTATACTTCCTGAATGAGCTGTGGAACGGGTCGAAAAAAGGCAAGATAATCGTGGTACTTTACATCTGCATCGCAGGGGCTGTATTCTTCTATTTTTATCCCATCCTGGCGGCGTTGCCGATCAAAGATACGGAGATTAACCGCTTTATGTGGCTGCACACGTGGAGGTAGATAATGGGTTTCCGTCCTGTGAGGAGCGAATTTGCAAGCGATGTAACCGCAACAGGAGTCCGAAGTCGTGTACCTATAATGAAAAAAACTGATATAGCCGTTTCGATAATAATCGGGATCATAATTGCGGCGTTCGTAATCGCCATATTGAGCACGCTCAAGGACGAGCTCCACATCCATTACATACCCTACGGTCTGATCTGGCCCGTGGCTCTCGTGGTTATTCCCGCTTTCGTGATACTCTGGGTCTATGTAGCCTCACACTTCGGCTCCAGGTGGCACATACTCTTTCAGTTCGGCAAGTTCATTCCCATAGGCGTCTCGAATACCGCGATCGATTTCGGGATACTCAACTTCCTGATGTTCATGTCGGGCATACACAAGGGCTATATGTTTTCGGTCTTCAAGAGCATATCTTTCCTTTTCGCCGTGGCTAACAGCTACGTCTGGAACAAGTTCTGGACGTTCGAGAGCCGGGAAAGGGACGGCATGGCGAAGCAGTTCGTAAAATTCATAATCGTCTCCGCGATAGGATTCGCGATCAATGTCCTCGTCGCCTCATTCATGGTTAACGTCGTCGGCGCGCTTGGCGGTATCTCTCCGGTGCTATGGGCGAATATAGCCACTCTCATGTCTATCATAATCGTGATTATATGGAACTTTCTCGGTTACAAGTACCTTGTTTTCAAGAAGTAGATCAATAACCGACCCATCCGAACTTGTTTATCCAGAGCACGCCCCAGAGGTTTATGAGGATGCCTGTCACAATGAGCACCTTATGGTCCCACCTTATCTCGTCGCCTATCCCTTTTACCGTCAGGAGGAACAGGAACGGATAGAAGTCCATCGCGAACCTGTACCCGAACTGGGAAAATCCCCACGTGCCGTGGCAGAAATTCACGAGCGCGATGAGCAGTATGGAGAGCCAGCAGCCGACGGAAAGCCTGTTCCTGAACCCCGCGAATAGTGCGTATACGAACGCCGGTGTCGTTATCCATATAGCCATGCCGTTCCAGGACGGCGTGACGTAAGGGAATTCGTGGATGAACCTCGGAAAGCCGCCGAAGATCACTTTCAGGTGCCTCGGGATATACGTGATGTCGAATATGCCCTCCCGGTACCACGGCTCCTCAAGTATCCCCGGTATGAGGTAGTAGGATATATCGAAAGGTGTACCGAACCTCAGCATGTTATAGGAGGCGTTTAAGAGCACGAAGATTCCGACCCCGGCTCCTAACCATACGAGCGGTCTAAGGCTTATTCTTTTCAGTATGCTCTGGCCTTCACCCCGTCCGTACCATTCGTCCGAGTACATCGCGACGAAGAAGGGAAGGGAAAGGACGGTCGGCAGACGCGTCCAGTAAGAAGCCCCCAGGACGGCGCCGGTATAGAACGGGCGGGCTTTATCGAGAGTGAGAAGTATTGCGATAAAAAGTAATGTCACGGAAATGGTGTGGGAGATAGTCCACACGCCGCCCGCCGCGGCTACCCACCAGTGTATAGTGCCGAACCCGAACATGGCCGCCGTCCACAGCTGGACGCTTCTGCTTTTCGAGACGGCTCTCGCCGTGAGATACGCGAGCGAGACGTTAAGGCTTCCGAAGAATATGGAAATTATGGTCTGGTCGGTCGAAAGGCCGAATAGGGCGACCACAGGCAGCATCAATATCGCCGGCATCGGCGGGGGCACTATATAGTATCTTCCGTTAAAGGGAGCTATTTCGAGCCAGGAGACGTCGTGGGTGAGGTATAATCTCCCGTGGAGGAAGGCGTCCGCAAGCCTGACGAAGTTATTGAAAGACGTGGGACGGTCCTCGGCCGTGAGCATGTATACGACGAATGAGAGGGCGAACGCGATAAGAAATATGAGTAAGACGGTCTTCGGGCTGTCTCTGCCCGTTTTATCCTGTTCCATTTCGAAATCGGCTTTTAAGACTTCAGGATCTTGAACCCGTAGAGCTTTGCGACATGGTAAAGATAATCGAGTATAACGCCGCCGCTCAGCTTCGTCTCCCCGTATATCCTGTCCCTGAAGATTATCGGGACTTCCACCACCTTGTCGTATTTCCCCCTGACCAGGATTTCAAGCGCGATCTTAAATCCCTTCGGGCTCAGCGGGACGTTTTCGATGACTTCCCTTTTGAGGAAGAAAAATCCCGACATCGGGTCCTTGACGTGAGTGAGCCCTATGACGGCGAGGGTCGCGATCCTCGAGGAGATTTTTCTCTGGAACGCCCAATCCTCCGTGCCGCCACTATCGACATAGCGGCTCCCGATGACGATGTCCGCCTCCCCTTTCAGAAGGGGCTCCACCATCTCCGGTATCTTTTCCGCGGGATGGCTCAGGTCGGCGTCCATGACGCCTATTATTCCGCTCTTTGACATGCTGAAGCCGTCGAGGACGGCCGAGGAGAGCCCTCTCTTGTCGATCCTCCTCAGCACGTCGAGCCCCGGGTACTTGCCCTTTAGCTCTTCCGCCACCCTCCAGGTGCCGTCGGGCGAGTTATCGTCCACCACTATCACCCTGCCGTCGAGGTTAGCGCTCCTGAACGCGCCGAATACCCTCTCCAGCAGTATGGGCATGTTTTCCGATTCGTTGTATGTCGGTATTACGAGCGTTATTTCCATTCCGTTTAGCAAATTATACTATCAATATTACGCTTTATTTGGTATCTGCAAATAATCCCTCGTTGCCGCCGGTTACAGGTTTTGGGGCCCATCTCCAGCCGCCGACGCCTCGGACGGCTGTTCCTAAAACGCCCACCCGAACCTTATGAATTGTATCAAAAGCAGGGTATAAAGCGCAATGGAGGTGAACAGGATCAAATAATTAAGGACCCTATGCCTTCCTATGATAGCGAGCACTATGATCACCGGGAACATCGAAAGAGTATAACGCGGGATGCTCAGCCAGTACGATGTGGACGTCGCCATGAGCCACGTCAATAGAGCGAAGACGGCGTATGAGAGGCGTATCCTGAAAAAGGAGTAGATTATGAGCGCAAGACCCGTGACTGCGAACAGGAATTCCGCCAGCCCCGCGGTCAGGGAGTCCCTCGCCGGTCTCCAGAATATGCCCTCGAAAGCGCCCCTCAGCCCATTGAATGGAAAGTCGAGATGCTTGTTCCAGTGCCCTCTCTGAATCTCGAGAAACTTGAAAGGGTCGCCGAACGTGTAGTAGTTTATCGCCAGGTAAAAAACGAGGCCGAACGCGATCACGAATATCCAGAGGGCGTTTATTTTTATGTCCTTCCATTTGTATCCTTTCTGATACAGGTACTCGATGATGAGAACCGGCAGGAGAAGGAACCCGGTGATCCTCGTCGCCGCGGCCAGCATCCCCAGTACGCCGGCAAGCGGCCATTTCTCCTTTCTCGCGTAATAAAAACAGGATATTGCCAGGGCAAGGAAAAGACTTTCGGTGTAAGCGGCGTGAAGGAAATACGCGGTCGGGAAGACGGAAATATAAATGACCGACCTGTACGCGTCTTCCTCCTCGAAATCGAGCTTCACAAGCTTGTACAGGTAGAATACGGCCGCCGCATAAGCGAGGTTGGATACGATAAGGGCGGAAAGGAGGTAGTTCTTGAATACGAGCGCGAAGACCTTGATAAGGTACGGGTACAGCGGGAAGAAGACTATCAGGAGGTTTCTTTTATCGGCTGTAGAGCTCGAATAGCCGTATTCCGCGATTTTCAGGTAATGATGAGTGTCCCATACGTTCCAGAACGAGATAAAGGAATCCGGATGCTTGTCTTCGAAGATCGTATAGGCGGCATATGCTAGGAAAAAGGTCCAGGCTATCGAAATTACCGCGATCAGGGACAGGTCTTTCGCTTGAGGATTCAATTTCATGGAACGCAGACTTCGTATTCCCCGCGGTTTCCGGTTTCGTTGATTTTTACCGGCAGTCGGTAATCTTATATTATGTTAATCCAATATTATGAAATATTGAATAGCGGATCCGAATATTTTTAATGAATATCTGCACCGAAATCTATAAAAAATACTCGTATCTCGTTCACGCCGTTCTGCTGGGCCTGGCCGGATATATAGTATATTTTCTGACCCAGCCCCGGCAGCACGATTACTTCAATTATTTCAGCCACCTTGCCGACGCTTTTCTCCACGGAAGGTTATACCTGATCAATCCGCCGTCAACCTTCGAAGAGCTCATAAAGGCGGGCAACAAGTATTTCCTGATTTACCCTCCGATGCCCGCGGTATTGCTGATGCCCTACGTCGCCATTCTCGGCGTTTCATTCGATCACGTGCCCGTGTCTTTTCTCATGGGAGGCTTCAATATAGCTCTCGTATATCTCATAATGAGGAAGCTGACCGAAAAAGAGGAGATCAGGATCTGGATGAGCGTCCTTTTCGGCTTCGGCACCATACACTGGTATCTGGCCACGGTCGGCTCCGTGTGGTACTTCGCTCAGATCGTCGCTACCTTGTTTCTGCTTTCGGCCGTCCTCGTAACGTTCACGATCCGTAAACCGTTTTTGATAGGGCTACTCGTCGGAGCCGCGTACTGGTCGAGACTGCCGACTATATTATCGCTCCCCTTCTTCGTGATCATGCTCTCTGACATCTGGCTTCTTCCGAAAAATGGCGCTGGGATTCTCAGGAGGGTGAGACTAAAACCGCTCCTGCTCCTGGGCGCGGGTGCCGGTATCTTCATTCTGCTTAACTTCCTGTACAACTATCTCAGGTTCGGCTCTGTCTACGACGTCGCTTATGTCAAGCAGTCTATTTACCCCGCCAAGGAACAAATATCTCCCTGGTTCAACAAGGGGCTTTTCGATCTGTCTTACATACCCTATCATCTCCGGGCCCTCTTTCTCGAGCCTCCCGTTTTCATCAGCTCGTGGCCGTACGTAATTCCTTCTAAGCTCGGGCTCTCTATACTCATCACGACGCCCGCATTCATATTCGCTCTCTTCGCCGGGATCAGGAACAAGCTCTCCCTTGCCTGCTGGTCGGCCATACTGCCGACGGCGTTCCTCATATTCATCAAGAGCGGTACGGGGTGGACGCAGTTCGGCTACAGGTACGCCCTCGACTTCTATCCTTTCCTTTTGATACTGACGATGAGGGGCATAGGCCGGGAGCTCAGATGGTATCACAAGGCGCTGATAATCGCGGGAGTGCTGGTCAACCTGTGGGGTGTTTTGTTCATCAACAAGTTCGAATGGTTCAAGGCTTATTGACCGCCTATCGGTCGTTATGTATTTTAGAGTCTGGAATCCTATCCGGCTGCCCTATATGGAAATACTCCAGAATCGACGTAACTACCTGTTACCAATAATTATTTATGCCATCATAGTATCCCTGATATTTCTGATGAAGGTGTTTTTGCCCTGGCAGTTCGTGGTCTCCCTGTCTGCGCTTCTGATGCTCGCCGTCCCGCTGGTCCTCAAGCCAGATACGCGCGACCTCAGGTGGGACCCGAAGGGGATTCTCACCGGTTTGGCGGTCTCTCTGGGCATACTCTTGATTTATGTGGCCGTCCTCTACGGTTACGGCCGTCACTCCGGGAAGTCACTCGTCTTCAACGGGCTCTCCTATCCCTTCATGGCCGTACAGCTCCTGCTGGTGGCTCTGCCGGAGGAGGTATTTTTCAGGGGCTACCTGCAGCAGAAGCTCGGGAATACGATAAAAGGCGTAATAGCCGTAAGCTTCCTCTTTGCGCTCGCCCATTTCGTGACCCTCTGTCTCGCGGGCGACGGGTTTTCCGTCTGCGGTCAGGCCGTCCTCACTTTTTTCCCTTCCCTCGTCATGGGTTATCTGTACATGAAGACCGGAACGCTCTGGGCGAGCATCATCTTTCACTTCCTCGCCAACATAGTCCACATATCGGCGGGATTTTCGTAAACCGTCCCTCGGACGGGGACCCGATACCGGAACCGGGGAAACCGGGGTCCGTTTTTAGCGCCCTGTATATTCCATCTTGGTCCCGGTTCGGTTAAAATACTGTAATTATTTTATTTCTTAGAGTGTTATAATTTATATACGGGTTGACACATGGATACCGTAAGATTAGGACTTGCACAGATAAACGTGCGCGTCGGCGATGTGGAAGGGAATCTCAAGAAGATACTCGGATACATGAAAGACGCGAGGGCAAAGGGAGTGGATATACTCGCCTTCCCCGAGCTCGCCCTCACCGGCTATCCCCCCGAAGACCTGCTCCTTAAGCCGAGCTTCATAAACGATAACCTCGAGGCGCTTAACGAGGTCAGGAAGGCGGCCCGCGGGCTCACCGTAATACTCGGGTTTGCCGATAGAAGGGAGGATATATACAACGCCGCCGCTGTAATACATGACAGGACCCTCGTCGATATTTACCGCAAGCACTATCTCCCTAACTACGGGGTCTTCGATGAGGACAGGTACTTCCAGTCCGGGCTCAGGGCGCCCGTCTACAAGATGGGGAACGTTATATTCGGCGTCAACATCTGCGAAGACATATGGTATCCGGGTGACCCCACAAGGAGACAATCCATACTGGGCGGGGCCCAGATCATAATCAACATTTCGTCCTCCCCCTATTACTCGTCCAAGGTAAAGGCGCGCGAGCATATGCTCGTCACGAGGGCCAAGGACTACTCGGCCGTCGTCGCCTACTGCAACCTCGTCGGCGGGCAGGACGAGCTCGTATTCGACGGTCACAGCGTGGTAATAAGCGAGCGGGGCGAGATACTCGCCCGGGCGAAGGGGTTCGAGGAAGCACTCCTCGTTTCGGATATAAACATCGACCGCGTTTTCAGGTCGCGCACCCACGACCCCAGGAGAAGGAAAGAGCAGCTTTCCCTGAAGGCCCATTCGGCGAGCGCGGAGGTCGTAGTTATAGAAAGCGGGAAGGGCGTCCGAAAAAAGAAGCCCGCCGTAAAGCCGGGCGTCGAGGGATTCCTCTCGGTAGACGAGGAGATCTTCAAAGCGCTCGTTCTCGGAACGAGAGACTACGTGACAAAGAACGGCTTCAGGAAGGTCGTCGTCGGCCTGAGCGGAGGGATAGATTCCGCAATCGTGACTGTGATAGCCGTCGAGGCACTCGGCAGGAATAACGTCGTCGCTGTCACCATGCCCTCCAGATACAGCTCCCGGGGCAGCGTCGGGGATTCGGAAAAGCTGGCGAAGAATCTGGGCATAGAGCTTCTCAATATACCCATAGAAAAGGCTTTCAGGGCGTACGGCGAGATGCTGTCGGGCGTGTTCGCGGGACTCAAAGAAGACACGGCCGAAGAGAACCTCCAGGCCCGCATCCGGGGCAACATACTCATGGCCCTTTCGAACAAGTTCGGATGGCTCGTCCTCACGACGGGTAACAAGAGCGAGATGAGCGTCGGCTACTGTACTATCTACGGAGACATGGCCGGGGGCTTCGCCGTCATAAAGGACGTGCCCAAGACGGTCGTGTACAGCGTGGCGCGCTTTTACAATGCGTGGAAAAAGAGGGAGATCATACCGGCCGCGATACTGACAAAGCCGCCCTCGGCCGAGCTCAGGCCGGGTCAGCTCGACACGGACACGCTTCCTCCGTATGAGGTTCTCGACCCGATACTCAGGGCCTACGTCGAGGACGACCTCAGCGTGGAAGACATCATATCCCTCGGGTTCGACGAGCGGGTCGTCAAGAGGCTCGCCCGCATGGTGGACACGAACGAGTACAAGCGCAGGCAGGCCCCTCCCGGCATCAAGATAACCGCGAGGGCCTTTGGCAAGGACCGGAGGTTCCCGATCACGAACCTCTACCGGGAGTGAATACCTCCGAACGAGCCGCGGACCCTCTGTCCGCGCCCTCTTGCCCCGGCCCCCATCCTGCGGCCCCCTTGTTGACTTGTCCTAATTTTCATCTAAGATTATTTTAGGGTTAATCGGCTGAAATCGTCGGGCCAATCTTTTTTAGTTACATATCATCTAGAGCTTACAGGAAGGTGTCTTTATGAAGCCTGTGGGATATCCGAAGAAACAGGGTTTGTACGACCCCCAGTTCGAGCACGATTCGTGCGGTATAGGGTTTGTTGTAAACATTAAAGGTAAAAAATCCCATACCATCATAGCGAACGCGCTCACAGTTCTCCGGAACCTCCAGCACAGAGGGGCGTGCGGATGCGAAGCCAACACCGGCGACGGCGCGGGGATACTTATCCAGACCCCGCATAAGTTCTTTAAAAAGGTCGCAGGGGAGGCCGGGATAACCCTCCCCCCCTATCAGTCCTACGCTTCGGGCGCCGTCTTCCTCCCCCCGAACTCGTCCGAGAGGAAGGAGTGCATAAAGGCGTTCGAGAGGATAGTAGGGGAAGAGGGCCTTTCCGTGCTCGGGTGGCGTGACATTCCGACCGACAATTCCTCCCTCGGCTTCACGGCCGTCAAGGGCGAGCCTTACATGAAGCAGGTCTTCATCGCCCGCGGCAAGGGCATAGCTGACGACGCCGCTTTCGAGCGCAGGCTCTACATCATAAGAAAACGCGCAGAGAACGAGATAAGGTTCTCGGGCATGCAGGGAGGCGAGTATTTCTACATTCCGAGCCTCTCGTGGAAGACCTTTGTTTATAAAGGCATGCTCACGACGTGGCAGCTCGAGCTCTACTACCCCGACCTTTCCGACCCCGACATGGAGTCGGCCATAGCGCTCGTCCACTCGCGCTTCAGCACGAACACGTTCCCCAGCTGGGACCGCGCGCACCCCTACCGCTACATCATTCATAACGGAGAAATAAACACACTCAGGGGAAACATAAACTGGATGCACGCCAGGGAAGCCGTGCTCTCCTCGGACCTGTTCGGGGAAGAGCTCGAAAAGATATTCCCCATAATACAGCCCGACGGGAGCGACTCCGCCAATTTCGACAACTGCGTCGAGTTCCTCACTCTCGCCGGACGCCCCATAGAGCATTCGATAATGATGATGATCCCCGAGCCGTGGTCGAACCACGAGACGATGAGCGACGAGAAAAAGGCGTTTTACGAATACCACAGCTGCCTGATGGAGCCNNGCGGTGCTCGACAGGAACGGCCTCAGGCCTTCCCGCTATTACGTAACCAAGGACGATATGGTTATAATGGGCTCCGAGGTCGGCGTTCTCGACGTCCCCGCCGATATGGTACTCCGTAAAGGGAGGCTCCAGCCCGGAAGGATGTTCCTCATCGACACGGTCGAGGGACGCATCGTGGGCGACGAGGAGATCAAGAACAGGCTCGCCGGCGAAAAGCCTTACCGGGAATGGCTCAACGAAAACCTAGTCAACCTCTCTGACATTCCCCTTTCCGAGAGCGTAGAGGACTCCGAGGTTTACGACCACGAAGCGATGATCGTCAGGCAAAGGGTGTTCGGATATACGTTCGAGGATTTGAGGATAATAATGGGGCCGATGGCCGAGAACGGTGTCGAGCCCGTAGGCTCCATGGGCAAGGATACGCCTGTCGCCGTGCTCTCCAACAAGCCCAGGCTCCTTTTCGAATACTTCAAGCAGCTCTTCGCACAGGTAACCAACCCCCCGATAGACGCGATACGCGAGGAGCTCGTCACGGCTTCGGGAGTGACCATAGGTCCCGAGAAAAATATACTCGACCCGCGCCCCGAGAACTGCCGCCTCATAAAGCTCGACAGCCCCATACTCACTAACGAGCAGCTCGAGCGTATAAGGGGGCTCGACGACGGCACGTTCAAGTCCGTCACGCTCCCCATACTCTTTGAGGTTTCAGGGGGAAGCGACGGCCTCGAGGACGCTTTGAAGGACTTGTTCACGCAGGCCGACAAGGCCATAATAGAAGAAGGAGCTAATCTCATCATACTGTCCGACCGCGGCTTCGACAGGGAGCACGCGCCCATACCGTCCCTGCTCGCATCCTCCGGTCTCCACCACCACCTCATCAGGAACGGGAAGAGGCTCAAGGTCGCGCTGATATTGGAATCGGGCGAGCCCAGGGAAGTCCATCATTTCGCGCTCCTTATTGGCTACGGCGTAAGCGCCGTCAACCCCTACCTCGCCTACGAGTCCATAGAGGACATGATAGAAGAGGGGCTGCTCAAAAACATCGATAAAAAGACGGCAATCAAAAACTACATCAAGAGCCTGGTCAAGGGCGTCGTGAAAACGATGTCCAAGATAGGCATATCGGCGGTCCAGAGCTATCACGGGGCTCAGATATTCGAGGCCATAGGCTTGAACCACGAGTTCGTCGATAAGTACTTCACGTGGACCCCGACCAGGATAAAAGGTGCCGGGATCGAAATAATCACCGACGAGATAAGGATGAGGCACGAGAAGGCCTTTCCCGACCGCGACGTCGAACCCCCCACGCTCGACGTGGGCGGGATCTATCAGTGGCGTCCCGGAGGGGAGCACCACGCGTTCAATCCGCGCACGGTCCACCTTCTTCAGAACGCTACACGCACCGGCAGCTACGAGAATTTCAAGAAATTCTCGGCGCTCGTGAACGACCAGTCTACACAGCTCCACACGCTGAGGGGGCTCCTCGATCTCAAGCTCGAGCCCGATCCCATAGACATAGACGAGGTCGAGTCCGTTGAATCCATATGCAAGAGGTTCAAGACGGGCGCAATGTCTTACGGCGCGATAAGCCTCGAGGCTCACGAGAGCCTCGCCATAGCCATGAACAGGATAGGCGGAAGGAGCAACACCGGCGAAGGCGGGGAAGACCCTCTCCGTTACGTACCCGACCCGAACGGCGATTCGAGAAAGAGCGCTATAAAGCAGGTCGCTTCGGGAAGGTTCGGCGTAACGAGCGAGTACCTCGTCAACTGCGACGAAATTCAGATAAAGATAGCCCAGGGAGCGAAGCCCGGCGAAGGCGGACAGCTTCCGGGAAAGAAAGTATATCCCTGGATAGCGAAGGTAAGGCTGTCGACTCCGGGCGTCGGGCTCATATCGCCGCCGCCCCATCACGACATCTATTCGATCGAAGACCTCGCCGAGCTCATACACGACCTCAAGAACGCCAACCAGAGGGCGCGCATCAACGTCAAGCTCGTCTCCGAGGTCGGCGTCGGCACGATCGCGGCCGGCGTCGCCAAGGGTCACGCTGACGTCATACTGGTTAGCGGATACGACGGCGGCACAGGGGCTTCTCCGCAGTCGAGCATCCAGCACGCGGGACTCCCGTGGGAGCTGGGTCTTGCCGAGACGCACCAGACGCTCCTCGTCAACAACCTCAGAAGCCGCGTCGTTCTCGAGACGGACGGCCAGATGAAAACGGGGCGCGACGTCGTAATCGCTGCTCTACTCGGGGCTGAGGAGTTCGGGTTCTCGACGGCTCCCCTGGTCGTGCTCGGGTGTATCATGATGCGTGTGTGCCATCTGGACACGTGCCCCGTGGGCGTCGCCACACAGAACCCCGAGCTCCGTAAAAAATTCACGGGCGATCCCGCGCACGTCGTAAATTTCATGCGTTTTATCGCCGAGGAAGTGAGGGAGATAATGGCCCAGCTCGGGTTCAGGACCATCGACGAAATGATAGGAAGGACCGACAAGCTCGAGATGAAGAGGGCCATAGACCACTGGAAAGCGAAAGGCATCGACCTCTCGGAGGTCCTTTTCGAGCCCGATGTTCCGGCCGACTGGGGCAGATACCGCCAGATGGAGCAGGATCACGGGCTGAAGGATGCCCTCGATAACAAAGTGCTTCTCGAGATATGCAAACCGGCGTTAGAGGCGGGCACGCCTGTAGAGGCGATTCTGCCTATAAGGAACGTCAACAGGACCGTCGGGACCATACTCGGAAGCGAGATAACGAGGCGTTACGGAACGGACGGCCTCCCGCCCGATACGGTGAGGCTCCACTTCAACGGCTCCGCGGGACAGAGCTTCGGTGCGTTCATCCCGATTCCATGACGCTGATACTGGAAGGGGACTCGAACGATTACATAGGCAAGGGCCTTTCCGGCGGCAAGATAATCGTCTATCCGCCCAAGGGATCGACTTTCAAACCCGAAGAGAACATCATAATAGGCAACGTCGCGTTCTACGGAGCGACCGGAGGGGAGGCGTACATAAGAGGCATGGCCGGAGAGCGCTTCTGCGTCAGGAACAGCGGGGTTCATGCGGTCGTCGAGGGCGTAGGCGACCACGCCTGCGAATACATGACGGGCGGACGCGTGCTCGTGCTTGGGTCGACCGGCAGGAACTTCGCCGCGGGCATGTCCGGAGGGGTGGCGTATGTCCTCGACGAGATAGGAGACTTCTCTGTCAGGTGCAACAAGGACATGGTAAGCCTCGAAAAGCCCGGTGACGAAGATACCGAAGAGATTAAAGGCATGATAGAGCGTCACGTGGAATACACGCACAGCGATAGGGGAAGGGAGATACTATCCCGGTGGACCATGCTGTCCGAAAAATTCGTGAAGGTCATGCCCAAGGATTACAAGAGGATGCTTGAAGCGATAAGGAAAGTCCAAAAAACCGGCCTCAGCGGGGACGAGGCCCTCATGGCCGCGTTTGAAGAAAATAAACGCGACCTTGCCCGTGTAAGCGGCAATTAGTTCAAGCCGATCCCGTACAAGTAAGCCAAAATCCGGTATAATCCTATCGATTTTGAACTGGAGGAAGTTTTAATGGGTAACCCTACAGGTTTTATGGAACATGACAGAGAGCTCGAGCCCGACCGCTCCCCTAAAGAGCGGATAAAGGACTGGAGAGAGTTCCATAAACATCTTCCCGAGGAAAAGCTCAGGATACAGGGGTCGAGGTGCATGGACTGCGGGATACCGTTCTGCCAGTCGGGGACTATCATAAACGGCCTCACGGCGGGCTGCCCCGTAAACAACCTCATTCCCGAATGGAACGACCTCATATACAAGGGCCTGTGGAAAGAGGCGCTCGACCGCCTCCACAAGACGAATAACTTCCCCGAGTTCACCGGGAGGATATGCCCCGCCCCATGCGAGGGTTCGTGCGTGCTCGGCATCAGCGAGCCCCCGGTCACCATAAAGACGATAGAATGCACGATCATAGACAAGGGGTTCGAAGAGGGGTGGGTCGTTCCGGAGATACCCGAAACGAGGACGGGCAAGAAGGTCGCCGTCATCGGCTCAGGTCCGGCGGGGCTCGCCTGCGCGGCTCAGCTCAACAAGGCCGGGCACTTGGTTACGGTATTCGAGAGGGACGACAGGATAGGGGGGCTGCTCATGTACGGGATACCGAACCCTCACCTGGATAAGAGCGTCGTTGACAGAAGGGTCAGGCTCCTTGCCGAAGAGGGCGTGAAGTTTGTCACGAACACCGAGGTTGGAAAAGACTATCCGGCGGACAAGCTTCTTAAAGAATTCGACGCTGTCGTTATATGCACGGGGGCTACGAGGCCCCGCGACCTGCCCGTCGAGGGCAGGGAGCTCAAGGGCATCCATTTCGCGATGGAGTTCCTGAAGGCGAATACCAAGAGCCTCCTCGACAGCGGCCTCAAGGACAAGAATTACATATCGGCCAAGGACAAAGACGTCATAGTCCTCGGCGGGGGCGATACCGGGACCGACTGCGTCGCGACGTCGATGAGGCACGGATGCAGGAGTCTTCTCCAGTTCGAGATACTGCCCAAGCCGCCGTTCGAGCGGGCGTCCGACAACCCCTGGCCGCAGTGGCCCAAGGTGTACACGATAAGCTACGGGCAGGAAGAGGCGATGGCCGTATTCGGTGCCGACCCGAGGAAATACCAGGTGCTCACGACCAGGTTCGCCGGGGACGGCAATGGGAACGTAAAGGAGCTCCACACGATTCAGATAGAATGGCACATGGGGGAGAACGGACGCACTTCCTTCAGGGAGATACCGGGCACGGAAAAGGTATGGCCGGCCCAGCTTGTTTTCCTTGCGCTCGGATTCCTCGGCCCGGAAGACCGCCTGCTCGACGAGCTTAAAGTCGCGCGCGACGACCGCTCGAACGTNNTTTTCGCCGCCGGTGACGCGAGGCGCGGTCAGAGCCTCGTAGTCTGGGCCATAAACGAAGGCCGCCAGGCCGCACGCGAATGCGACAGGTACTTAATGGGTTCGACGAGTCTCCCTTAGTACATTTCTATAAGATGTTAATTATTCGGCGCTCAAATTTTTCTGGATACCAGATAACAGGGCGGGATTTATCTTTCCCGACATTACA
>JRYK01000877.1_pt1 | contig 24610 bp, 22 predicted proteins | sample 235381 | NCBI WGS metagenome assembly JRYK01 (sample SAMN03074220, study PRJNA261476) | activated sludge metagenome | biome: Wastewater Treatment Plant; feature: Wastewater; material: Activated sludge; isolation source: activated biomass of a wastewaster treatment plant treating hydrocarbon... ... | reverse complement strand
GTAGTCGTCGCCGTCTCCGCCCTGTATTTTATCGTCACCCGCGCCGCCCGAGACGAGGTCGTCTCCCTCGCCCGCCTCTATGAAGTCGTTCCCGCCCTCTCCCGAGATATTGTCGTTTCCGTCTCCGGTGTCTATCTTGTCGTTTGCGTCCGTACCCGTAACGACGTCGTTATTGGCTGCCGCGGCCCTTGTATTCTCCTGATTCTGGGAACCGGCCCTGAGCGGTATTAGTATGACTGCCAGGAGAATAAGAACGGCAATCGGCGATAGAAATTTAACTTTCATAGCTCCATCCTCGCAATTTGAGATGCTCTAAATATACAACAAGCGGAAGGGTGGAGTCTATCGGGAGGGAATTAATAGATGCTGGGAGATGGCAGCCCCTACGGGGATTCGATCTGTGTTCCGGTCTTGGGCTGATCTGACGAACCGGTGTGTGAAACCTACAGGCAGCCCGCTACTTGGCAGGCGGGGGCGCAGCCACGGTCATCCCATGACGCCTGAAGACTTCCGCCATCTTCTCGCGGTCAGGCGGTCCGCCCCCGGCGGCGGCGATTACTTCGGCGGCTTCGCGGAAGTACGCAGGGCCCATTATCGCGGGGGTTATGATGACTAACTGTTTCACATCCGCGCCGCTCAGGTTATCGAATCGGTGCACCGCGCCTCGCGGTATGCACAGCGCCTGGCCGGGACCGACCTCGATGGGCGTGCCGTCAACAGTCCATGTAAGCACACCCTCGATTCCGTAGAGGATTTCCTCGAAGGCGTCGTTTATATGTGCCGGCGCCGCAAGCTTCTGTCCAGCGGGAACGAAGACCTCGAACACCGAAGCGCTGCCGCTCGAATCACCGCCTGTGAGAAGGAACCTGATGCCCAGCGGACCGATCTCGATAGTTTCTTCAGAAGGATTAACTCCGGTTGTATTCTGATGCATAATTGCCTCCTTTGCCTCGGGTTCTCCGAAATGTTCGATCCGGCTATCAGAAAGACTAACCAACAAATCGACCGGCGTACAAATTCGTAAAGAAAGACATTTTAGCCTGTTGTAATTACTTAATGGCCCCTACGGGATTTGAACCCGAGTGCATTTTTACTCTGAATTAGAGGTTTTTATATTGCGTTCGTTTTATCGGCTCATGTATGATTGTTAAATGTTATTAACGGATTATCTTAAGAAAACCGCAAACCTTACGCCCGATAAGCACGTGCTTTTTTTCTCTGACCGCCGATTTACGTTCAAGGAATTCGACGAGATTACAGACCGTGTCGCGTTGTCTTTACTCAAGGACGGCGTCAAGAACGGTGACCGTATTGCTCTATTTTTGAAAAACTGTCCCGAGCTCGTGGTTTGTTTTTACGCATGCTTCAAGATCGGCGCGGTCGCCGTACCTATCAATTACCGATATAAGAGCAGGGAGCTTGAATACGCCGTAACAAACTGCGAGGCCAAGCTGCTGGTCATACACGATGAGCTTTTTGGCGAGTATGCGGATGCGCGGAATAATTTAAACACCGTCAGGAAGTGTTACCTGGTGGCCGATAAGAGCGGCTCTTCCGATGTGGCTGCATTTCCCGATCTGACGTCCGGAAAAGAATTCGGCGCTGAATTGCCGGTTATCGACGGCGGCAGCCCGGCTGTGATCCTCTATACGTCGGGCACGACAGCCAAACCCAAAGGGGTTGTTCATACTCACAATAGTCTGCTCAATACGGCGATTAACCTTGTAACGACCCAACACATGGATTCAGGCGATATGAGCCTCATTCCGCTGCCTGTTTGTCATGTATTCGCTTTTACGGGGGTTATATCCACTATTTATGTCGGGGGGACGGTGATCTTGATGCCGAAGTTCGAGCCCGAAAGCTACATCGATGCCATCGACAAATACCGTCCGACTACGACTACACTATTGCCTTTTCATTTGGCGGACATAGTCAATCACAAAAGGGCTATGACATGCGATTTCAGTTCATTGAAACATTGCCTGGCCGGCGGAGATAAAGTTCCCGTTGAGATTCACAGGAAATTCCGGGATCTCGCGGGGATAGAGATTACCGAGGGCTGCGGCATGACGGAGTGCTGCCCATATGCGGTGAATCCCGCGATCGGGAGGAAGAAGCTCGGCTCGATAGGAATACCCGTCCATGCGACGACGCTGCGTCTCGTCAATGACGGCGGCAAAGATGTTCCCGAGGGTGAAGCCGGAGAGGTTATCGTAAAGAGCGAAGCCAACATGGCCGGGTATTGGAACAATGAAGAAGAAACCACGAAAGCGCTTAAGGACGGATGGCTGTACACGGGCGACCTTGCGCGGGCGGATCGGGACGGGTACTACTGGTTCGTCTGCCGTAAAAAGGACATTATCATCCGGGGCGGGTCGAATATCTCCCCGCTGGAGGTCGAGGAAGTCCTGTACGAACACCCCGCGATCAAAGCGGCGGGTGTAATCGGCGTTCCGGATGAGCGTCTGGGGGAGATCGTCAAAGCCTACGTATCTTTGAATAGAGGATTTACGCCGCCGACAGAAGACGAGTTAAAAACGTTTGTTTCCTCGCGTATAGCATCGTATAAGGTGCCTGAGAGGATCGAATTTCTAGAGGAAATGCCGCATACCGCCGTCGGAAAAGTCGACAGGAAGAAGCTGAAAAGTCTAAGGGACGCGGAGGGGCGCTGAATTATACGCATCCTGATTATGCTCAACGAGCCTATAGACCGTACATTTCCACGAAGAGAATCCGAAGCCGATGTAATTATCTGGTAGCCCCTACGGGATTTGAACCCGTGTTTTAGCCTTGAGAGGGCTACGTCCTAGGCCAGGCTAGACGAAGGGGCCGTGTCTAAAGCAGGCTTCTAAATTTATCATAAGGATACACAAAAGCAACGAGAGGGGTATCGGGCTGCTGCTTAAAAGGATAAGACAGGGGTTTTTTGAAGGGTATAATTAGGTGTGCTTGGGATTGTCTTTATTGATGGAAGAAAGGAGAAGACTGGATTCCCGATTAAAACTTCGGGAATGACAATATAAAAACTGAGCGACGGATAAAAACGAGATCCTGAAACAACCCTGAAACGAGTTCAGGGCATGGTTCAGGATGACTAATATGTGGAGGATGTTACGATTAAAAAGATACTTACTCTAAATGCGGTTCTTTTCGTTTTACTTCTGATGTTTGCTGCGTGCGACAGCGGCTCTGACGGGGGCGATGCATCGCCCGGNNTTTTCGACCACGAGGGCTCCGACGGCTCCGATACGGGCGACAGGCTCATGAACGAAGGCTACGACCCGAGCGCATGGGGCGAGACCATACTCGTCGGCATCGAGAACGAGGCAAATGTCATCGAGAGCTTCCTCGATTCCCCGGAGCACTGCTCCATTATAATGGACCCAACGTACGAGGACGTCGGCGCGGGATTTGCCAGGGGCAATTATAAAGGTCAATCTACGCTCTACTGGACAATCGACTTCGCGACCGAGAGCAACTGACCTCACGTCCGGGCGGTTTCCTTGCCAATGCTCTGACGCTTGGCTATTCTGAATGCTGAAGATATGGCACAGGACGCGAAGGAACTCGGTTTGATCACGAGCGGCTCGCTCGTCGAAGGGCTGCAGATGAAGCTCGGCCCCGAGAGGAGCGTCGAGGAAGTTAAAGCCGGGAAGTTCGTCGTCGTCCACGGCAACTACAACCAGTTCTTTTCCCTGATCACTGACGTGAGGCTGGACGCCTCATCCCCGAACATACTCGTAAATCCCCCGTCGTTGGAGGAGGAGCTCCTGAGGAGTGTGCTCACCGGTACGAGCGCATACGCGACGATCGAGCTCCGGCCGATGCTGATGCTCGGCCACGAGGACAGGGAACTCCGTCCTGTAAAGACCATACCCCCTCATTTCGCGTCCGTATCGGAAGCGACTAATGCCGATGTGAGCACGGTGTTCGGCAGGGAGGACGGGAAGGGCAGGTTCTTCAACATAGGCAGTCCGCTCGACATGGACATACCGGTCTGCATAAATCTCGACAGGTTCGTCGAGAGGAGTAACGGCATATTCGGGAAGAGCGGGACGGGGAAGACCTTTCTGACGAGGGTGATGCTCGCGGGCATAATCAGGTACGGAAAGGCCGTGAACCTTATATTCGACATGCACAACGAGTACGGCTGGGAGACGGAGAGCGAGGACTCGAAGGGTTTCGTAAAGGGCCTCAAGCAGCTGTTCCCGGAGAAGGTCGCTATATTCTCCCTCGACCCTGAATCGACTAGAAAGAGGGGGAGGAAGCCCGACGTCGAGGCGTTCATATCGCTTGGGGACATCGACATAGAGGATATTGCGCTACTTCAGGACGAGCTTCAACTGAATACGACGGCGATAGAGTCGGCGTTCGCAATATACAGGCGGTACGGACAGAGGTGGCTGTCCGAGCTCCTTTCCTGGGAGGAGGACGAGCTGGCAGAGATATCGAAAGAGCTCGGCACGCACATGCAGTCCCTCTCGGCGATGAGGAGGAAGCTCAACAGAATAAGGGCGCTCCCGTTTATTGTCGAGGACAGCATTCAGAGCGAAGGGACGATCAAAAAGATACTCGACCATCTGGGACGGGGGATTAGCATAGTGCTCGAGTTCGGGAGGAGCAACAGCGCGCTCGCGTACCTGCTCGCGGCGAATATCATATCGAGAAGGATCCACGATAACTACATAGACAGGACGGAGAAGTATCACGCGACGAAAGACTCTTCCGACAAGCCCAGGCAGCTCATGATAACGATAGAGGAGGCGCACAAATTCCTGAATTCCCAGGCGGCCAGACAGACGATATTCGGCACGATAGCGCGTGAGCTGAGAAAGTACTCCGTGACGATGCTGATAGTAGATCAGAGGCCGTCGGGTATAGACGACGAGGTGATCTCTCAGGTGGGGACGAGGATCACGGCGCTCCTCAACGACGAGAAGGACATACAGTCCGTGCTTACGGGAGTGAGCGGGACTGCGGGGCTGAGGTCCGTTCTCGCGAGCCTCGATACGAAGCAGCAGGCCCTCATACTCGGGCACGCCGTTCCGATGCCTGTCGTCGTGAAGACGAGGGAGTACGGGGAGAGCTTCTACAGGGAAATTTCGAGGGTTCCCGAGGAAGGGAAGGGGGAGGAGATTATCGGGGAGCTCTACGGATAAAAATTTCTCGCGATCCTAGGTGTAAAAGATGATGGAGGGAACGAGATTATAAACTGAGAAAGCCCTGACCATTGTTAGCCCTGAGCTTTCTTAAGGAAGGCAAAATATGTTTTTTTCTTCTTTTCCTTGANNATTATGTAATGTCGGGAAAGATAAATCCCTCTGCATTCCGCGCCATTCAGGAGAATCCCAGCCCGAATATTTAACTTCTACAGGATGACGATGAGGAATAGCTAATCCTGCCTTTTCAGCTCTTTTTTGAACCGTTTGAAATTGTTGACGTAGTGCTCGGCCGAGGACTTTAAATCCTCTATCTCGGCGGGCGTCACTTCCCTTACCACCTTGCCTGGCGAACCAAGTACCATGGAGTTGTCGGGGATTTCCTTCCCTTGTGTTATGAGGCAATTCGCGCCTATGATGCAGTTCCTTCCGATGCGCGAGTTGTTGAGAAGCACGGCGTTTATTCCTATGAGGCTGTTGTCCCCGATCGTGCACCCGTGGAGCATGGCCTGATGGCCGACGGTGACGCCCCTGCCTATGGTGGCCGGGATGCCTGCGTCTGTGTGTATGACGACGCCGTCCTGTATGTTGGTATCGTCCATTATCGTGATGGGCTCGTAATCGCCCCTGATGACGGCGTTATACCAGATGCTTACGTTGTTGTGGATTATAACTGAGCCGATGACTACAGCGTTTTCGGCTATGTAGTAATCGTCTCCTTTTATTTCGACATTCCGCTCTCCTAGTGAATATATCAAGACCGTCCTCCTTTGACGTCTCCGTCGATGTTTGATCCGGATGAAACTATTTTACATAAGCGAGAATATTCCGGCCTCGCGCTTCTGCGATCATTGATCAGATGAGCCTGTGCCATCCCCTTATTCCGGTTGCGAAATAGACCTGGAACGTCGGGCTCGTTTTGAGATATTCATAAATCTCGTGCGCCGGGAGCTCGTCCCTGAATACCGCGTAAACGGCGGAGCCGCTCCCTGACATGAGTACGTTCTTCACATCGAGAGAGGACAGAATCTGCTTGAACGATTTTATCTGCGGGTAGAGCCCGAACGCGGGTTCTTCCAGATCGTTGAGGAGGGGAAAAGCATCGGTCTCTCCTTTGAAGCGCTCGATCAATTCCTCAATATCGGACACTGCCCTGTCGCGCGGATTACCGGCGTTAAGCTCGTCCCATCTGGTGTAAACGTCGACCGTGGATACGTGGAGGTTGGGACAAAGTATGACGTAGAAAAAGAGCGGGAAGTCCTTGATCACCGTGATCCGCTCTCCGATGCCTTCAGCCACGGAAGCGACCGAGCGGAGGAAGAACGCCACGTCCGCTCCTAACCGGGGCGAAAGGCCGAAGAGCTTTTCTTCGGGGAGCGACTCCGTTAGCCTGTTGAGCCCAATCATAACAGCGGCCGCGTTGCTGCTGCCTCCCCCGAGGCCCGAGCCGGGGGGAATCTTTTTCTTTATAGATATGAAGACGCCCGTATCAAGACCGCACTCCCGGAGATACACGTCGGCTGCCTTCCATGCGAGGTTATCCTCACCCTCCGGTATCTCGATCCCGCTCGAGCTGAGCTCTATTCCTTCACTGTCTGTAGTCGTTACTGTTACCTCGTCGAAAAGATCGACGGGCTGTATGAGCGATCTTATCTCGTGATATCCGTCCGGCCTCTTGCCGAGTACTTCGAGAGTGAGATTGACCTTCGCCGGCGAGAGGAGTGTTATGGAGCCCATGGGTTTTGACCGTGCTAGAATGTAATGGATATGTGTGATTTTTCAACAAACTATCCACAAGACGGATCCACTGTAAATAATTCTGCAATATTCATGTTTTTTCAAAGCGGATTTTTTTGACCGGTTTTCATTCGGCCGCCAAAAATTAAGGTCTCCTTCGCAATTCAATAATTCGCATGATTACGGCATGTTATGCGCGTAAAAATACATATAATGTAAATATATCGTGCATGTAAAAATAGTTCCTTGACATTTAAAGTATCGTACTTTACTTTTATATATAAATTTAAACGCAGTACTTAAAGTCATCCTCCATCCTCCTTTAAGAGAACGGGAGTAATTCTTGACTGAGAATTACTCCCGTTTTTGTTTTAACTAACCCGCTGAACGATCCCTCGTTTGTTGTTATCCAGAGGCGTTATGAGTTAAAGTATTTGAGGGGCTTTCCCGGTCGAATTTTGCCCGATCGCTTACGGCTTAAAATCTGATCATGAATCCGAAACGGTTAATAAAACGCTCCATACTGCTGGCTTCTATCTTACTCGTTACGGGCTGCGTATATATGAGGCTCTACGAGATGCAGAACCAGTTCGGCAACTTCGATGCGAATTTCGAGCTCAGCGATAAAGGCGGCCTCTGTCTCGTGTTCCTTAACCCTGTGCTCGAGTCGGGGGACATGGTCTGGCTCATGAAGAACGAACCGCTCAAGAAGGAGAAGGACGGGGAAGGGGAGATGTGGACGTACCTGTTCGAGAAGCAGTACCTTACCGGTGACGGCGAGGGGCACGAGTACGATATACCTATCCTGGTCTTGATGCGGGGCGGGATGGTCAAGGAAATAATATTCCCCGAGCGGTTCCTTAAAAATATATCGATCCCGTTATTGAAAAAGATGTTTACGTCGATGGGAGAGGCCGAGGTGGACAAGCTGTCGAAAAGCGCGAGCTCCGTATTCAAGGGCGGCGGTCCAGGTGACATACCGGGCATGGAAAATATCGTCGATACCTTAGGCGTGCCGTATTCGATCGAGGAGAAGGACGAAACGACGAAATATACCTACCTGTATTATCTGAAAAACGGAACGGCTGTTCCTGTCCGGGATTACTTCGAGTTCGAGACGGAGTTCGTTTTCGATAAGGAGAGCAAATCGCTCGAAAAGGCAACCGGGATCATAAGGGGCCTCAGCATGTCGCTCGATTTCTCGGAAAATTAAGTCCGGTGCCGCGGCGCGGGAGGCGGTCTGAGCCGATCCGGGAAACTACCATCCTTCGGTTCCGGGCTCTCCCTTGAACGGGCCCACGATGTCGCGCGTGATCCAGCCGCCGTAAAATTTCCCGGGCTGTCCCTTCACGAGCTCGCCGTCGAGATAGCAAGCGTCCATCAACTGCGGATAAAAGGCTATGTAGTCCCTGATGGCCTCGTAGCCGGGTGCGGGGTCGGGATAATGCCAGGCGGCGTTCTCGGCGCGTTTTTCGTATACGGTAACGGTGTAATAAGAAGCAGCGCCTTTCCATTCGCACACGGTCATCCTGCCGCTCGGTATCAGATATTTCATCTCGATGTCCGGCCGTGGTATGTAATAGACAGGGGGACTGCTCGTCTCGAGCACCCGCAGTGTCTCGGACGAATCCGCGATCAAGACGTTATTGAAGAATACCTCTACGTGTTTACCCGATCTCTCGACCCGGGGCGGCCTTGGGTAATCCCAGACGGATTCCTGTCCGGGTGCGGGTTCGATGCGGTTGTGTCTCATGACGTCTGTGATTTATCCCGTGTGAGAAAATAACGCGGCTATCTGACTTTCAGGTACTGCACGCTGAACTTGTTTTCCCTGTCCGTCCAGACCTTCTCGACGGAGTAAAAGTCCGCGACGAGCTCCTTGAATCCTTCTATCGTGTATTTGTAAGAGTATTCCGTGAGTATAGTTTCGTCTTTCCTGAAACGGAAGCTCGCGCCGTCCACGCTGACCCTCTGGTTGATAACGCTTTCGAGATGCATTTCGATTCTGCTCTCCCGCGCGTTGAAAAAGGCCTTGTGTTTCCATTTCGCTATGTCGAAATCGGCGCCTATCTCGCGGTTCAGCCGCTTCAGGATATTCAGATTGAATTTCGCGGTCACGCCTTTTCTGTCGTTGTACGCGTCTTCGAGCGTTTGCAGGTCCTTTACAAGATCGACCCCGATCAAGAGACCGCTTCCTCGGCCCGCCCGCTTAGCTATTCTCTTTAGGAACTCTCCCGCGGATTCGGGGGTGAAATTGCCGATAGTAGAGCCGGGGTAGAAAAACACCGTGCGCGAAAAGGGGAAGTCGAACCGCGGCAGGCTCAGGGGCTGAGTGTAATCGGCATGAACGGGCATTATCCTGAGCCCCGGATAATCATCCGCGAGCGTCTTTACGGATTCCATGAGGTGCTCTTCCGAAATATCGATCGGCACGTAACCGGACGGGTTTTTCAGGTTATCGAGGAGAAGCCTTATCTTGATGCTGCTCCCGCTGCCCAGCTCAACGAGAAGGCAGCTCTTTCCAAGGAGAGAGCAGATGTCGGCTATGTTCTCTTCCATTATTCCGATCTCGGTTCGCGTCGGATAATATTCCTCGAGCCTGCATATCTCGTCGAAGAGTAGAGAGCCAGTCTTGTCGTAGAACAGCTTGCAGGGGAGCTGCTTCTGGTCGTTCCCCAGGCCGGTGATGACCTCGTTTACGAGGCTTTCTCTTTCGGGCTCGAATTTTTCCAAATGCAGTATGTTCTTCTTCATCAGATTAAATGTTATACGCTCCGGAGTATCGTTTGGATTCGCCCTATCGGGATCTATTCGCGATCCTTTGCGAGTCTTATGCCCATGAACTGCCACCTCGCGTCGGGCGGAAAGAAATTCCTGTACGTCTTCCTGATGTGCGACTCCGAAGTGGCGCAGGAGCCTCCTCTCAGGACGTACTGGTTGCACATGAATTTGCCGTTATATTCGCCGAGCGCTCCCGGAAGAGTTTTAAATCCCGGATACGGCGAGTACGAGCTCTGTGTCCACTCCCAGACGTCGCCGTACATTTGTCTCAGGCCGCGCCCGTTTTTAGCCGTCGCCTCCGGGTGAAAGGACAGGCTCTCGGCGAAATTACCCTCGACAGGGACTGTCCCGGCCGCCACCTCCCACTCGGCTTCGGTGGGAAGCCTGGCGTCCGACCAGCGCGCGTAGGCGTCGGCTTCGAAATAGGATACGTGGCATACGGGCTCTTCCGGGTTTACTGTCTTCATCCCGGATAAAGTGAAATGAGCCCACTCGCCGTTTTTCCGTTCCCAGTAAAACGGCGAGCTCCAATTTCTCGATTCGGCTGTGGCCCAGCCTTCCGAGAGCCAGAGCTCGGGTGTTTCGTATCCGCCGTCCTCTATGAATTCCATGTATTCACCGTTCGTGACGAGCCTCGACTGAAGCCGGAAAGGCTCGATGTAGACCTTGTGCATAGGGTATTCGTTGTCGTATCCGAAACCGGTTCCGTTATGTCCTATCGAGTGCACGCCCCCCTCGACATCGATCCACCCGGCGTCGGGCGCTTTTCCCGTGGACCTGCCGTTTGCAGCGGTGCGGGGCTTATAGACAGGGCGGAGCGGATTCTCCGAAAATACGTGCTTGATATCCGTTACTATCAATTCCTGGTGCTGCTGCTCGTGGTGTATGCCTATCTCGATGACAGGCGAGAACTCTTTCCATTCCTTCGCGTCCGCGTCTTCCATGAACCTCGACATGTGCTCGTCCACGTGGTTCCTGTAATGATACGTCTCCTCCACCGTCGGCCTCGATATGAGACCGCGCTTGGGCCTTAGATGCCTCTCTCCGGCCTGGACGTAATAGGAGTTGAACAGGTAGGAGTACTGCGGGCTCAGGGATTTATACCCCTTCACGGCCTTTGAAAGAACGAACGTCTCGAAGAACCAGCTCGTGTGCGCAAGGTGCCATTTCGTGGGGCTTACGTCCGGCATTGACTGAATGACGTAGTCTTCTATCTCCAGAGGTTCTGCAAGTATATGTGAAAAATCCCTCACCTTTTTAAAACTTTCTCTCAGGGATTCTCTCGAGTGGTGTTTCGATCCGGGGTCGCCGCCTTCGTGTTTATGGCGGCTGTTATTTCGGGATCTGGACTTGGCTTCCATGTTATTTCTCCCGGTGTTGCCCGCCTCCGGAAAAAAGGCCGAAGGGGGAATTGTCTAAGTTTAAGACTGAATGAACGTATATACAAATACTAAGTTTACCGAATCTTGTCTTTATTCAAAGCTTGGAATAATTAAGGACGTGTTAAGGGCCGGCGTTAAATAACGGCGTATCGACGGGCTCTATTATCGGGCGTAGTTTACGTAATTAATCTCTGACGGGAGGGGGAGGGCCTTCAGTTCCCTCTCACTTCTTTCAATTTCCCTATCAGCTTCTTAAGCTCCTCGGATTTGACCTTCATGCTGACCCTGTTGACGACGAGCCTTGCCGATATCTCGGCTATCGTCTCGAACTCGATGAGGTTGTTCTTCTTGAGCGTCTCTCCGGTCGCGGTTAAGTCCACGATTACGTCCGAGAGGCCGACTATGGGGGCGAGCTCGACAGAGCCGTAGAGCTTGACTATGTCTGCGCCGACGCCTTTGCCTGAGAAGTGCTCGTGTGCGATCCTCGGATATTTGGTCGCGATCCTGAGCGATCCTGTTGATGCGTATTCGAAGCCCTTGGGGGCGGCGACCACGAGCTTGCATTTGCCTATGGCGAGGTCGAGCGGCTCGTAGAGCTCGTGTTTTTCCTCCATGAGCGTATCCACGCCGACTATTCCGCAGTCTGCCGCGCCGTATTCGACGTAAGGGGGTATGTCCGTCGGGCGTATTATCAGAATCTTCAACTTGAGGGACGGGTATTCGAAGATCAGCTTCCTCGAGTCCTTCAGTATATTATCTACCGGATAGCCCGCCTTTTTGAGGAGCGCGACTTCCTCGCCGAGCAGCCTTCCCCTGGCGATCGCAAGCGTTATCATTCCTTCTCCCTCCAGATACTGGCTCCTAACGTTTCGAGTTTGCTGTCAAGCTTGTCGTAGCCCCTGTCGAGATGATAGACCCTCGATATCTCCGTTTTTCCGACCGCCGCGAGTCCCGCGAGCACTAAAGACGCGCTCGCCCGGAGGTCGCTCGCCATTGTGGGCGCGCCGCTGAGACTCTTCACGCCCCTGACGACGGCGCTGTTACCGACGAGCTTGATGTCCGCGCCCATCCTCCTCAACTCTCCCGCGTGGAGGAACCGCTGGGGGAATATGGTCTCTGTAAGCACGCTGAGACCGTCGGACGTACTCATGAGCGTCATCATCTGGGCCTGCATGTCGGTCGGAAAGCCCGGGTAAGGCAGCGTCGTGATGTCTGTGCTCTTGAGCACCCCGTTCGACTTCACCCTGATCCCGCCGTTCTCGCGCGTTATCTGCGCCCCTATCTCGATGAGCTTTCCTATGAGAGCCCCCATGTTCTCGAAGCGGCAGTTCTTTATCATGAGGTCTCCTTTCGTGAGGACCGAGGCTATCATGTACGTCCCGGCCTCTATCCTGTCGGGCATTACCTCGTAGTCCTTGAGCGGCGAAAGCTTACTTACGCCCCTTATGGTGATTATGTCCGTGCCTATCCCGGTGATGTCGGCTCCCATACGGTTGAGCGCTGTCGCGAGGTCCGTGACCTCGGGCTCGCAAGCGGCGTTAAGGAGTATCGTTTCCCCCTCCGCGAGCACTGAAGAGAGTATCAAATTCTCTGTCCCGGTCACCGTGGAAACGTCGAAGGGCACGATCCCGCCCCTCAGTTTCGGGGCGTTCGTTTCGACGTAGCCTTCCTCTATCACTATCTTGGAGCCGAGTATGGAGAGCCCCTTAAGGTGCTGGTCTATGGGCCGCTCCCCGATGGCGCATCCGCCGGGAAGAGACACCCTGGATTTACCGAACCTTGCCGTGAGCGGGCCGAGGACGAGGACCGACGCTCTCATCGTCTTCACAAGATCATAGGGAGCTTCCCAGCTCTCTAGATTGGACGTGTCGATCGTAAGAGTGCCCATGTCGTATTCAACGTCGGCTCCGAGGATCTGGAGGAGCTTGCCCATTGTCCTCACGTCCGCAAGGTCGGGCACGTTCGTAATTATATTCTTTCCCTCGGACAGTATGCACGCGGCCATGAGAGGAAGGACGGCGTTCTTCGCGCCGCTGACCACGATCTCTCCTTCGAGCCTCTTGCCGCCCTCGACGACTATTTTTTCCATTGAGCCCTCACGAGCCTGTCTATATCGTTTATGTCTCTCACGCAGGAAATATTACTGAAACCGGCTTCTTCAAAAAGCTTTATCACTTCGGGCGACTGCCCCATCCCTATCTCGAGGAGGCACCAGCCGCCGGGCTTGAGAACCCTTTTCGCACCCGTGATTATCTTCCTTATACATTGAAGCCCGTCCTCTCCGCCGACGAGGGAGGAGCGGGGTTCGTAATCCCTGACGTCGGGCGCGAGGTTCTCGAATTCTGCCTCCGGAATGTACGGGGGGTTCGATACCAGGACGTCGAACGATCCGTCCCCGAAGGGCTCGGTGAGGCTTCCCAGAACGAAGAACATTCCGCCCGCAGCGCCGTGCTTCCCGGCGTTGGTCCGCGCGAGCGCGAGCGCGCCTACGGAAATGTCCGCCGCAAAGACCCGCGAGCCCGGCTTTTCGCAGGAAAGCGTAACCGCGATACAGCCGCTCCCCGTGCCCACGTCGAGTATCGCGGGGTTCACTATGCCGGCCGTCGTCCTTAGCGCTTCTTCGACCAGAAGCTCGGTCTCGGGCCGGGGGATGAGAACGTCCCTGTTGACGGAGAAGGTCCTCGAGTAAAATTCCTTTTCGCCCGTGATGTATGCGATCGGCTCGTTCTTGATTCTCCTTTCGAGGAGCCTGTGGAATTCGTCTACCTTGACCTGGTCGAGCTCCTTTTCGGGGTGGGCGTAGATTTCGGAAATATCCTCGATGGCGCTCGATTTCGAGAGCAGAATCGAAGCTTCTAACGCGGGATTCTCTATGAGGTGAAGCCTCATGTTTCTCTTCCCGAGCTGATAGAGTTCTCTTAGGTGCATTTCCCTGTAAACCGCCTTCAGAAGGCTAAGAGTTTATACGTATAACGCATCTTTTCAAGAAATTATACTATACTGCCGGATACAAATCCCTCCCGGCCGGAGAGCTTCTCCGGGCTCGGGCCCGACACCGTTCGCTTGAAATAAGAGGTAATTACAGGAGGGCGTGATGAGTATTACGTCTTTTCGAGGGAGTGATGCTTGAGTGATTTCCCGCTTACTATGTAGTAGGTGTCCTCGGCTATATTGGTGGCGAGGTCGGCTACCCTCTCGATCTCCCTCGCTATCAGTATAAGGGTCAGGGACCTGTCTATGGTCTGAGGGTCGGCGATCATGTATGTGACGAGCTCTCTCACTATCTGCGGCTCGAGCGAGTCCACCTCGTCGTCCCTCTTGCAAACGTCTATGGCGAGCTGGGCGTCTTTGTTGACGAAGGCGTCGAGGCTTTCCTGAAGCATCTTTATCGCCTTGTCCGCCATCCTGGGGATGTCTATAAGCGGCTTTACGGGCGGCTTGTCGGCGAGGTATATAGTTTTTTCCGCTATGTTGACGGCGTGGTCTCCGATCCTCTCGAGATCGTTGTTTATTTTCATGATCATGGAAACGGTCCGCAGGTCTTCCGCCTCGGGGTGGTAGAGGGCGAGTATCTTTATGCACTGGTTGTCGATCTCGATCTCCATCTCGTTGATCTTGGCGTCCGACTTGATCACCTCTTCGGCCATGATCATATTGCGGTCTTTGAGCGCTTTTATGCTCTTGGCGATCATCTCCTCGACGGACGTCGCCATCTCGAACAGCATTTTCTTGAGCTTGCTTATCTCTTCTTCTAATCTGACCATATTTTTATTTCCGAGCGGGTCCGGAATCCTCGCTCCGGGCCGCGTCTAATTTGCGCTGAACTCGGACTCTATCCAGTCCCTTATCTCGTCCCTCACCGTCCTGAATCCGGCCAGTATCTCCTCGTCCTTGCCCCTGAACCCCGCCGGGTCCCTGAACCCTTTGTGTATGTGCCTGCCGCCCCCCGAGAAAACGGGACACGTCTCGCTTGCCTGGTCGCACACCGTTACAACGCAGTCGAAGCGGGCGCCCTCGTACTCGTCCAGGCTTTTAGACGAGTGCTCCGTGATATCTATGCCTATCTCGTCCATGACACGGACGGCATAGGGGTTCACCCTCGACGGCCGGGTCCCGGCGCTGTGCACATCGAACCTGTCGCCGTACAAATGCCTCAATATTCCTTCCGCCATTTGCGACCGGGCCGAATTATGTGTGCAGATGAATATCACGGTCTTTTTACCTTCACTGGGCATGTGACGTTTCCGACAAAAAATATTTCCGGAGAGATAGGCCTGCTGCCGGATGAAGGTACGAAATTATCCGAATTTTCCGGATACATAATCTTCGGTCTGCTTATATTTGGGATTGAGGAATATCGTTTCCGTCGTATCGTACTCGATCAGCTCCCCAAGATACATGAAAGCGGTGTAATCCGAGACACGGGAAGCCTGCTGCATATTGTGAGTGACGATGACTATGGTGTACTTCGATTTCAGCTCCGTAATGAGGTCTTCTATCTTTCCCGTGGCTATGGGGTCGAGCGCCGAGCACGGCTCGTCCATAAGCAGTATCTCCGGCTCTACGGCTATGGCCCTCGCAATGCAGAGCCTCTGCATCTGTCCTCCCGACATGCCGAGAGCGCTGTCGTGGAGCCTGTCGTGGACTTCGTCCCACAGGGCGGAGCCTTTAAGGCTCTTCTCCACTATTTCGTCCAGGATCGATTTTCTGTTTTCCCCCGCTATCCTCGCGCCGTATGCGACGTTTTCGTATATGGACTTGGGGAACGGGTTTGATTTCTGGAAGACCATTCCGACGTTTTTCCTGAGCTGGGTAATGTCGACGCTCGGGTCGTAGATGTCTTCGCCGTCGATCAGTATTTCTCCTTCGACCCGGGCTGAATCGACGAGGTCGTTCAAACGGTTAAAGCAGCGGAGAAGCGTGGACTTCCCGCAGCCGGACGGCCCTATGAACGCCGTCGCCTTGTTTTTGGGGATGTCCATGTAGATGTTCTTTAGCGCGTGTTTTTCGCCGTAGTAGAGGTTCGCGTCGTTTACTTCGACTATCGGGTCGGGCACCTTGTACTTGCTCGATTTGGGATCGCCGTGAACTTTGATCTGCTCTTGAATCCTGTTTTCAGGTGCTTCCTTTGCTTTTTCCGTCATTACTTCCATTTAGCCTCCTCAACTATCCACAGCGGAGTAAAGATTAATATAACATCTATTAAACTGCCGAGGTAGTGTATTTTTTTCTCAAACGGTTCCTGATTATTATGGCAGTCAGGTTTAAAACCACGACGATCAATATTAAGAGTAAAGCGGTCGTAAAGACCATCGGCTTCGCGGCTTCGACGTTGGGCGACTGGAACCCCACGTCGTAAATATGGAAACCCAGGTGCATGAACTTCCTTTCCAGGTGCACGAAGGGGAAGTAGCCGTCTATGGGAAGCTGCGGGGCAAGCTTGACGACGCCCGTGATCATGAGCGGCGCGACCTCCCCCGTGGCCCTCGCGATCGCTAGGATGAGCCCTGTGAGTATGGCCGGCATCGCGCTCGGAATGACGATCTTCCATGTGGTTTCAAATTTCGTCGCCCCCAGCGCGAGCGATCCGTCCCTTATCTCCTTGGGCACGGCCGCCAGGCCCTCCTCGGTCGCGACTATGACCACGGGGACCGTGAGGAGCGCGAGTGTAAGAGAGGCCCAGAGTATGCCCCCCGTGCCGAATGTGGGGTTGGGCAGCGCTTCTTTGAAGAAGATGCTGTCTATCGTGCTCCCCATGCCGTATATGAAAAACCCTACCGCGAAGACGCCGAACACTATCGACGGGACGCCCGCGAGGTTATTTACGCAAATCCTTACGAGTCTCACGAGTGTGCCCTGCTTTGCGTATTCCCTCAGGTATAAGGCCGCTAGTACTCCGAAGGGCAGAACGACTATGCTCATCAGGAACACCATCATGACAGTGCCGAATATAGCCGGGAAAACACCCCCTTCCGTGTTCGCTTCCCTTGGCTCCTGGGATACGAACGCCCATACGTTCGAGAGGTAGAGGGTCAGCTTCTGTAACCCGTTCATCGAATTCGGCCTGTACGCGTTTACGACAGTGCCGACCGGCATTTCCTTTTCCCGTCCGTCGATGGACGTCATGACGAACTTTTCTTTGTTGAAATCCTCATACAGTAAAGAGAGCTTTCCTTCCTGTTCCTTGTATTTGTTTTCTTCTTCTTTGATCCGGGCTTCAACGGCGCTTATCTTTTCCTGATTTTTTCCCCCCTCGAGCTGAAGACCTTTGATCTCGAGCCTGAGGTTGTCTATATTCATGTTGATCCCGCCGATTGCGCCCTTCTCGATAGATTTTATCTCGTCATAGATTTCCTGGTATTTGGGTATCTGGGTTTCGAGCACGGGCCAGCACTCTTCGTTGCCGCTGCACACGATCTGTCCGTTCTCTGTCACGTCTTTAATAAAGCCGTACATGTTGCCCCATTCTCGCCGCTCGAGAACGACGGCGTATTCGGGATGACTGATGCTCGCTATATCGTCGTCGTCCACCCATTTGAAGTCGAGGCCGTAGAGGTCCCTGTTGCCGATCTTGAGCTGCGTCCTGTAAATTTCAGGCGCATCAGGGGCGGCGTTATAACCCTTGACCTTCTCATGACCCGTGATTACCCCCATCAGCTTCGTGCCGTCCTTAAGCTCGAGCACGGCTATGTCGGAAGGCCAGAAGAAGCCGAGCCCCTTTGCGGCTATGAGATAGAGGAGACCCGCTATCATCAGGAGGCAGAACATGAGCGCTACTCCCGACAGCCATACGTAAGGATCACCGCTTTTCCAGAATTTATGCATTCCCATACCTCAATATTCGAAAAAATGTTAAATATTCGTTTCTTCTATAACTGCCCGTACTTTTTCCTGAGCCTCTGTCTNNGGAGTATTGCCCGTCGCCATAAGAACTATCATGGTTTCTCCGATCGCCCTTCCCAGGCCTATCATGACCGCGGAGAATATGCCGGGGCTCGCTGTCGGGAGCACCACCTTAATCGCTGTCTGCCAGCGGTTTGCCCCGAGGGCGAGAGAGCCGGCTGAGAGGTGCTTGGGCACGCTCGAAAGAGCGTCCTCCGAGATCGTGAATATTATAGGTATTACGGCGAAACCCATTGCAAAGCCGACTATGAGAGAGTTTCTCTGATCGTACTGGAGGCCCAGCACGTTATAAAACCAGGCCTTATAGTCCCCGTGGAATAAAAATTGCTCGAGAGGGGAGTTGAGCCAGAGCGTAACCACGACGCCCAGAAGGATCACGGGTACGAGCAGAAAGAGCTCGGACCCTTCCTTGAACTTGCCCTTTATTCTTCGGGGCAGGTATCCCCATATCAAAACCGCGGCGAGCGTAAATATCGTGAGCACGAAGGGCATGGTAAAGACTGCGGGGATTATCTTTTCGATGACCGGAGCGAGCCAGAGACCCGCGAAGAACCCGAGAACGACGCTCGGCAGCGCGGCCATGACCTCTATTACGGGCTTTATCGTATTCCTGAGAGACGGGTGCATGAACTGGGAGACGCAGAGCGCCGCGAAAATGGAAATGGGTATTGCGAAGAAAAGAGCGTATATGGCCCCTTTCAATGTACCGTATGCGAGAGGCGTCAGGCTAAGCTTGGGCTCGAAGTCGTCCGTGCCGCCGGTCGACTGCCAAACATATTCCGGTTTGCTGTACCCCTCGTACCAGACCTTTCCGAAAAGGGTTTTGAAGCTGGTCTCGGGGTGTGGGTTATCGATGTCCCAGTCGTACAGCTTCCCCTTCTGATCGACGGCGATTAGCCCGTTTGCCTTAGGAGAATAGGCGAGGTTCCTGACAGGCGCGTCCGCCTTGAGAGTTTTCAGCATTCTTTCCGAAGTGGCGTGATAAAGATTAATATTGCCTCCGGCGTCGGACGCTATAAAACCGCGGTCCCTCGTTGAGGCCAGTATGTTCGTTACGGGGAGCTCCATCGGAGGCAGCTCGTGTATCTTCGTCAGGACCTTCCCGCGCTGGGAGCCGGGATCGGAGACTTCGAACCAGACGGATACGTCTCCCGCGCCGTCGCCTACTATAAGGGAGCGGTCTCCCAGAAGGAACGCGAGCGCCGTGACCGGCGTGTTCGAGTTCGGCGAGACTTTGAGAGCATCGAGAAGCACGGGTTTCTGCTTATCCCGGAGATCGAACTGATAAAGCCTCCCGTTATTCGTCCCTACATACAGGCTGCCGAGAGAACGGTCGATCTCGAGAGCTGTCACCTTGCTCCCTTCGAGTGAAGAGGTAAGGTCGCTCGTTACCTGCTGTTTTTCCCCTTCGTCCAGAAGTCCGCCCGATTCTTCCACGGCGGAAAAAATGAGCTTTCCATCGGACGTGTATGAGGCCGCAGATCTGTTCCCCTCGTCATCTTCTTCGTAAGCGATACTTATGAGCGGGGAGGTTCCGACCGTTAGCGGGTCCTCTTCTTTCGCGTCGGGCGTGATAATTCTTTTATCCCCTTCGAAGCTCGCGGTGTAACTGATCCGAACGGGGAGTATCTTGCCGTCTTCTGTCCCGAAACTGTATAATTTGTTGCTGTCGGAAACATAACTCGAGATTATTTTCGTGCCTCCCAAGCCCGGGAGCAGCACTTTTTTAATGGTGCTTCCGTCTTTTAGGGACAGAAAGTCAACGGTCCCGTCGTTTGCGACAATTACGCCGATTTCCCTGTATTCTTCCGTACCCAGGGCAAGGAACGGGAATTTGCTCGCGTCGGGATCGTCGAGGGAGTAGGAGGCGAGGTCCGGGGATTCCTTCAGAATGAAAGAGCTCGCGAGCTCCGACTTTACCCCTTTCCACAGAGGGACTGTTTCGATCCCGATAAATACGAGAATCGCGATGATGCATAGAATCACCGCTATCCCGCCCGTTATGACTACGACCGTCGCTATACGGTCGGCAAGTTTCCTCCGCTTGACGCCGGAGGAAACCTGCCTTGGTTCTTTCAATTTAGTTTTGGGTGCCACGAGAAGGTTTTCCTGTCCAGACCGTATTATACAACTTTAAAAATGTCACTTCGCTCCGATTACCGTCCACTGCTCGGTGTCGATGCTCGCGGGTAGCGGATCATAACCGTCTTTTATTACCACCTGCTGGCCCTCCTGGCTGAGAACGTACTTCAGGAACTCGAGACGAAGCGGGTCAAGCGCTTCATTGGGTTTCTTGTTGACATAGACGTAAAGGAACCTGCCGAGAGGATATGTTTTGTTGAGGACGTTCGCGAGATTCGGCTCCGCGCACTCGCCGGGATTTTTCCCGAGCTTAAGGGCTTTAACGCCGGAGGTAACGTATCCGATTCCGCTGTACCCGATGGCTCCTTTATCTTCGGTCACTCCCTGAACGACCGATGCAGAGCCGGGCTGTTCCTTGACCGAGTCCTTGTAGTCGCCCTTACAGAGCGTGTGCTCCTTGAAATAACCGTAGGTGCCCGAAGCGGAGTTTCTGCCGTACATGCTTATCGGCACGTTAGCCCAGTCGCCGGTGAGTCCGAGCTGTCCCCAGGTGGTGATGTCCTCTGTGCCTCCGCAGGCCCTGTTCTTCGAGAAAATCGCGTCCAGCTGATCCATGGTCAGACAATCGAGCGGGTTGTCCTTGTTGACGAATACCGCCAGAGTGTCTATCGAAGTCTTGACCTCGGTCGGCTTGTAACCGAATTTCTTTTCGAAGTCGTCGATCTCTTTGTCCTTCATCGCACGGGACATGGGACCGAACTGAGCCGTTCCCTCGATGAGAGCGGGCGGCGCGGTGCTCGACCCCTTACCCTCGATCTGGCACTTTACGTTCGGGTAGTTCTTGGTGAATCCCTCGCACCAGAGCGTCATGAGGTTGTTCATCGTGTCGGAGCCTATGCTGTTGATGTTCCCCGAGACGCCGCTCGTTTTGGTGTACGTGGGTATGGCCGAATCCACCGTTACGGTTTCAGCCGCGATACCTATAATTCCTGCAAGAGCTAATACGAATGCAGCAAAGCCGGCAATTATGCTGCCCTTGATAAGTTTCCTTCTAAACATTTTGCAAGACCTCCTTAAGAGTTTTAATCTGGCAAGGATTAAAACTCAGGATTGTGAAGAATGTGTTAAGAAAACATTAAACCATAGTTAACGGTCTCCTATGATTATTGAAATATTATTATAGGCAGGCCGTATAAGCAGCTTCACGGAGGATTATTCTACCTTAATCGGAGCCGCGATTCAGGCGGGAGACGACCGGGCGCGACGCGGTGTGAAAATATGTAAATTTAGTCAATCGGTACTCGCGGTTGGAGACTATGCACTAATGAGGGTTAACTCAATATTAATATCCGTTTCATGAAACCTTCACTATTCGTGTTTATTGTCTCGGCTGTATAGGGCCGGGCAGCGGAGTCTCTTCTTTTCCCGAATATGATCTCCCCGGACCCGGGGAATGATTCGAATGGAGATAAGGTCGGTTTTTCAGATTGCCAAGAGAGAGTGGGAGAACATATCGGTGTCCCTCGAGCTCTGCGGGGATATAGGAAAATTCGATCTCGTCCGCTACATCGAACGGGAGCCGCTACTTATACGGAACCTGATCGGTATGGAAAAAAAGATACTGGAGCACGATTACCTCACGAGGGAAGCCGCCTATGTGTTTACCGAATTGGGGAAGGAAGCGGGAGAGAGGCTCGGGCTGTCTTCAGGGCTGGCCAGGGCGTTCGGCGGAGGCTACAGCTGGGTGAGGACGGGATGGTTCGATCTCATAAACCTCGAGATCGAGGATCTGGAGGTTCTGGAAGACCACCTGACGCGGAAGATATTATTTTTCAGGCTGTTTTTCCCGATGAAAGAAGATTTTAACTGGGTGTTCGACTCGCCTGACGTTACCTCGGGCCTGAAATCCATATTCGACAGGTTTTCAGCGTGGCAGGCAGACCCCGTAGGCTACGACAAGGATATAGAGTCTTATAAGAGTGAGATAGAGCCTATCAGAGAGGGTCTCGCATCGGCTCTCGAAATAGGGTCCGGCCGTTGCTGACGCCGGTAAAAACCGCGTGCGCTCCCGGGGCGCAGCGGAAGAAATTCCGGTTCCAAACCCGGATTATCCGAGTATAATTTCACTGAGACATACGAATAAATCTAAGCGAGGATATAAAATGCGCGCTTATATTACTCTGGCTGCGGTTCTCTTCGTCGCCCTTCTGATCGTCGGCTGCAAGTGCAACGTCGGCTGAATTCTTTCGGACGGCTGAGCGGACGCCGCTGTTTGATGATTTTCCGGATCGGTGAAGGTAGATCGGCGAATCCGGTTTTACGTATGACGGGATGGATAGACGCGGAATAGATGTTTGGAGAGCATGTTTTTAATTGTATAATTTCTCATAGGTGTGAATAAATACTCGAAAAGGATATAGGAATGCGCACGTACCTGACATTATTTTCGATTCTTCTCGTTACCCTCCTGGTCACGGCCTGCCAGTGCGGAATCGGCTGAGGGCTTGCGGGAAGGGCCGCATACCTGAAAATAAAGTTATTCTATTCCCGGAAACATGGTTCTGATAATCATGGGCGTCTCAGGGGCGGGTAAGACCACCGTCGGGAGCGTACTGGCCCGGAGGCTTGGCTGGAAGTTCTACGACGCGGACGACCTTCATACCGGGGAAAATAAAGAGAAGATTAAAAACGGCATACCCCTCACGGACGAAGACAGGCTTCCGTGGTTGGAGGCGCTCGGTGAGCTCATAAGGGGGCTGGACGCGCCTTCGGTGATTGCGTGCTCGGCGCTCAGGAAGAGCTACAGGGATAAGCTCGCCGGAAGCGGCCGCGATGTACGTTTCGTATATCTGGGCGGTGATAAGGAGCTCATACGGGGGAGGCTCGAGAGAAGGAAGGGGCATTTTGCGGGAGCCGGGATCCTCGAAAGCCAGCTCGGGGCGCTCGAGGAGCCTGAAGACGCGTTATGGGAGGACATAGGGCCCGATCCTGAAACAATCGCTGACGACATTATCGGGAGGCTGAAACTCGAAGCGGTCAGTAGCTGACCTGGCTATTTAATACCCTCTCTCTTTGCGCGGGCGCTCTTCGAGAGGAGCTTTTTGAGCGCGCGCGAATCCCCGTTCTTTATCGCCGTTTCGATCCTGTCGAGGGACTTCCTGAATTTCCTTATAGCCTTTAACGCGCTTACCCTGTTGGCCGTAAATATGTCTGTCCACATCCCGGGCGAGCTGGCGGCGACCCTGGTGTAGTCTCTCAATCCTCCTCCGGCAAAATCAAAAAGAGTTTCCGAATCCCCTGCGGAAAGTATCGAATCGACGAGCGAATAAGCGACTATGTGCGGAAGGTGGCTGACGAAGCCGAAGACGCGGTCGTGCGTGCCGGGGTCCATCTCGTATATCTCCGCGCCCGCTGCCTTCCAAAGATCGGAGACCTTTTTAACCGCCGCGGCGTTCGTTCTGGATGAGGGGGTGATTATAAGCCTCTTTCCCTCAAAGAGCCCTGGTTGGGAGGCCTTCACTCCGGAATTCTCCGTCCCTGCTATCGGGTGCCCTCCGACAAAGCGCAGGTGTTCGGGTGTGAGCTTATCCAGCCTGCTCACAATCCTACCCTTCACGCTGCCGACGTCTGTAATCACGGCTCCTTTGCGTGCGAGTGGGAATATCGCTTCGGCCGTTTTGACTATGTTCCCGACGTTAGTCGCGATCACAATGACTTCCGCGCCTGAAACGCCCTCGCCGATACTCGTGTAGCCGTGGTCGATTATCTTTTTCCGAAGCGCATAGTCAATCGACCCTCTGTCGACGTCTATGCCCGTGACGTCCGCGACCTTACCGGATTTCTTAAGAGCCCCGGCGAGGGAGCCCCCTATGAGACCGAGGCCGACTATTGCGACTTTCTCGAATTTTTTATCCTTCATGTGTTCATGACCTTCTTCATGGCCCTCACGAAACGCTCGTTCTCCTCCTGAAGCCCTATTGTCACGCGGAGGTGCGTCATGAGCCCGTATCCGCCGACCGGCCTCACTATCACCCCTTCCCTGAGAAGCGCGTTATAGAGGGGCATAGGGTCTTTTTTGAGGTCTATAAGGATAAAGTTTGTATAGGTGGGCGTATAGCTGATTCCGAGCTTACCGAGCTCGTCCTTGAGATACGCGAGCCCCTCCCTGTTTACTTTTCTCGATCTATCTACGTGCTCGTGGTCGTCCAATGCCGCCATTGCCGCTTCCTGCGCAATGGAACTCGTATTGAACGGATGCCGCGCCCTCTGCATTGCTGAAATCATGCTTTCGTCTGCGACGCCGTACCCTATCCTGAGCCCTGCGAGCCCGTATATCTTGGAGAACGTCCTCACGGTGAAAATTGATTTACCCGTGTCCTGATATGACAGGGAGTCAGGGTACTCCTGGTCATCCACGTACTCGAAGTAGGCTTCGTCTATCACGACCAGCAGGTCGTCGGGGACGTTATCCAGAAACCATTCGAGCTCGCTCCTCTTTACCATAGCGCCCGTCGGGTTATTGGGATTCGCTATGAAGACGGCCTTCGTGCGCGGTGTGATGCG
>JRYK01001449.1_pt1 | contig 24819 bp, 31 predicted proteins | sample 235381 | NCBI WGS metagenome assembly JRYK01 (sample SAMN03074220, study PRJNA261476) | activated sludge metagenome | biome: Wastewater Treatment Plant; feature: Wastewater; material: Activated sludge; isolation source: activated biomass of a wastewaster treatment plant treating hydrocarbon... ... | reverse complement strand
CCGCTCCGATCCGGTTGGTCTCGCAACAGCCATCAAAGACACGATTGCGGATAATATTGGGCCTTGGATTACCTGTTCCATAGGTTTTGCGGCCAATCGACAGCTCGCGAAAATTGCTTGCAAAGAAAGCAAACGGTCTGGTCGCCAGTACGGAAACGGACTGGCGATCTGGCGGCCCGAGGATCTACCCGCACCATTGTTCGCGGTTCAGATGGAAGACATACCGGGCGTCGGTGGGAATATGGCCAAGCGGCTCTATCGCGCCGGAATTTTCACAACCGAACAGCTCTATGCGGTCGAGCCAAAACACATGCGTAAGCTGTGGGGCAACGTTACCGGTGAACGTCTTTGGTATGCCTTGCACGGCTATGACATACAGGCTCCGGCATCTAGTCGAGGCATGTTCGGCCATGGCCGTGTACTGCCTCCCGAGTCGAGGTCTATCGACGGTGCTCATGAGATATCGCGCCTCTTGCTGATCAAGGCTGCGCGCCGCATGCGGCGTGAGGCCTTCTATGCCAACGGCTTATGGCTCTGGCTCTCCATCCGCGATGATTCTTGGATGGGAAAGCGCCGCCTCCCTGTCGTCAATGACGATCAGGCTATACTCGGGGCGCTATCTGAGTTGTGGAGTCAGGTCCGGCGCAAGTTTCCTCGCGGCGTAACCATTTTCAGAATAGGTGTCACCCTCTACGATTTGTCGCCTGCAAACGAAAGGCAGCTCGATCTTCTGCTAAACGATGATCGCTTGCGCCAGCGCTGGGAACGCGCCAGTTCGACCATAGACAGCCTGAATGCTCGGTACTCCAATACGGTTGTCAGCCTCGGCCACTGGAATCCGCCCAAGAGCGGCCATGTCGGCGGCAAAATCAGCTATACGCGCATACCCTCTGCGGAGGACTTCTGGTGACTGGATGGAAAAGTAAAATTCGCGTCAGCGATCTAGCTGATAATCAAAAGCTGGAGGTTCGCTGCCGGAAATGCGGACACGTCCACTACCTCGTGCGTGAGACGATCTGCACAACACCAGAGCGCGAATTTCTGTATCTCGATGAGCTTGAGCGGGAAACCTCTTGTCGGGCGCGAGGCTGTCGCGGCCCGGTGAGACTGTCGATGGTGCGCCTTGACGAGATGAGTGGTTTTGTTGGCGGCCTAGCTTAGCCACGCAAGCTGCTGACCAATCGAGAGTCCCTTCATCGGAACGATGGCACGCTCGCCTAACCAATCGGAGATCGGCTGTCGATATCGCACACCGGCCAGCATCACGATCTGCGCGTCATCACCATGCCCTCGTTCAATGAGTTGCGCCACGACGCGATCACCCCATGCGCGCCGTTGGTGAGCGCTCATGGTTGCCAGTGTTTGATCATAGGTGTAGCGGCTTGCCAACATAAGCGCCTCTGCTCGCAAACATCGGCATTTTCTGCTCGAATTATCTGACAATGGAGCGGGCGTCGTGCTCACGCTCTTTGCCAATGTGCTCGCAAACATCCGGGTCTGCTTGCAAACATCCCCCACGTGCTCAGATTAATTGCCAGCGACGGCATGGTCAAACCGGGACGCCTGCCTGTCGTAGTTGCTCGGTCAGCTGACGGGAATATTCGGGATCAAGGGTGCCCGCCAGGAAGGCGCGGATATCCGACGGCCGAGCATTGAGGTGCGTGACCAGAGCCGTCGCATCGTAACCATTTCGGGTCAACGTCGGTTCGAGATCGTCGATGGCGCGGGACAGGACCTGCTCGACGATTTCGGCGGTAACCGGCTTGGTGCCGAGGCGAAAGCCCTGCTCGAATGCGAGGGTGAGATGCATCTCGATCTGAAGCGGCGTGCGCAATCGTTCGGCGATGAGGTCGATGGCTTCTTCCTCGAGGAGTTCGCCAACCTTTACGCCTTCGGCCGCACAGGCGCCAAGCAGCCAGGCAACATAGTCGCGGCGCGCGGAGCCGATCCCCTCGTAGTCAAAAATGGTCGTGCGGTAGCCAATCTCCTCCATTTGCGGCCGGCGCAGATCATTGCGCAACCGGGGATGCCCGACAAGAAGTACGGAAAGGAGCACGCCGGCGTCGGCGACCACCTCCATCAGTCGCTTCAGGCCGGTTAAGGTCTTGTGGTGCAGGTCATGGGCCTCGTCGACCACGAGGACGATCGGCCGTTTGCCTTTTTTCATGATGTCGCGCAGGTCGCGCTCCCGGCGCTCGGCCTGCTTGGGGATCTTGACCTGCGCACGATCGCCGGGAGACAAGTCGTAGAACAGGGCTTCAATGAGCGATGGCAGCGAAGTGCGCCGCTTGTCGACCGCCAGCGATTTGGCGAGTGCGACCTTGCCGGCTTTGGTGAGTTCGGCCTCGATGCGGCGCAAAAGGTGGGTTTTCCCCGAACCGACCAGGCCGGAGACCACGACAAGCCGACCGGTCTGGACGGCCGCACACACCTCGCGGATGATCGTGCGCTGATGCTCGGTCTCAAAGTTGCCGGCCCCTTGGAAAGGCCGGTCGAGGCCGTAACTGGATTGAACGTCAGCGAGCATCATTCTTCCTTTCTTCGCGCCTGGAAGCGTTCGCGGATACGGGCCGCGATCATCTTTTTGTCGAGTGTTTCTCCAAGCAGTTCATTGATGAAGGCGCGGTCACCGGCATTCATCGCGCCGATCGGCCGGCCGAGCTGGTCGGCGATGGCCCCACGGGCTGCGAGGCCATTTGGATAAGCGGTCTCTATTGCGGGTTCCGGAAACGGTGTCCGCCGTACACTCAGCCCAGCCGTGGTCGGGGGCAGCGAAGGCAATGGACGATCCCCGCCGGTGACCGCGGCGCGGGGGAGCCCAAGTTGGTCTGCCAGGCGCACCACCTTGTCGAGCCGCTCTTCGAGCTTGCTCTTCTGGTATTTGCGATAGCGAAAGAGGGGAACCGCCCCGCGCGAAGGTTGGAATGGACCGAAGCGCTTGCCCTCATGCTCGACGAACAGTTCCTGATCGAACAGGCCCCAGAGCAAGGTCACCGTTTCGCCGGCAAGTTCGGGCTCGACCTCATAGGATGCGCCTTCGACCGATACGGTCGCGTCTCCAGCAACCGTCCGTCGTTCCGGTTCGCGCGCNNCAGGAGGAAGATGCCGCAGCCAATCCTCGATGCGTGCATGAGACTCTGTGCGATGGTCGCCGTTATTGTAGGTGACCAAGGCGCGCCTGAGCCAAAGGTTGGCTTCCTCTTCGTCCTTCGGCTTGTGGAAATGATAGAGGGTCTCGTGCACTTCCTTGATCGTGCGAAACGGCCGCTCGACCTTGCCTTTCGCTCGCGCCGGCGTGCGCCGCTCGCTGTCCGACGGGGGCATATGCGTGAGAACCCGGACACCAAGGCTACCCATGACGGACTGGAAAACGCGCGAGCGGCTCACCGGCCCGTTATCCATATGGATGGTCGTTGGAATCCCCTGAAGCGGCAGTTCCGGTTCAGGCTTGGCGGCGAAGGCATTGTAGAGAAAGCGCAAGGCGGACTCCGCGTCCTCGCCGTAGACGGAGCGGTATTCCTGATAGCTCGCGCCGGAGCGATCATCGACCACGGAGAACAGCATCAGCGTCGGCCGGCCGCGCCCTTCCTCGACCCAAAGCGGCGCTTCCACCTGCTTCAGGTCGGACGGGCTCATGTCGAAGTGCCAGAGTTCGTTGGAACGCCGCGCCTGGAATCGGACGGCAGCCACCGGGCGGGTGACGCGCGCATAATCCAGGCCGGAAACACGCAGCAGCCGATCGACCGTTGCGCGTTTCAAGATGCCGGGCGGTGCACGGACCAGGCCATCGGGCGTCACCACGCCGTCTTCCTCAAGCAGCTTGATGGCGCGCGCCGTGGAGATATGCCGCCCCTTCCGGTTCGCCGTTCTGATCTTCAGGGCCGCGATGATTTCGGCATAGGTTTCCATCTCCGGCTGCGGGGCGATCCGGGAGGTTCCGTGATCGGCGCGCCGTACGGATTTCGGGCGGTTCAACTCCCGCAGCGCCCGATACAGGGTCCAGATCGAGATGCCGTAGGCATCGGCGGCACGAGCAACAATCTCGGTACGGCCTGGATCACGGGGAGAAAGCAGCGACAATCGGCGTCGAAGATCGACAAGAGCCTCTCCGGGCGGCCGCTTTCTCCGCTCAGCCATGGACGTCCTCGGATTCCACTGTTTTGGGAGAGCCACCCTTCTTGCCGATATGACGATAGAGGGTTGCAACAGAAACCCCCATGCGCTGCGCAATATTGCGTACCGGTATGCTGCCTTCCTTCATCAGGGCGCGCGCCGCGGCAATATCGCCCGGGCGCATCGCGGGCGGGCGGCCACCCTTGCGGCCACGTTGCCGCGCCTCGACCAGTCCAGCCGTCGTGCGTTCGCGGATCAGAGCACGTTCGAACTGGGCGATCGCACCGAAGACATGGAAGGTCAGCATGCCGCCCGGCGTCGTCGTATCAATGCTCTCGGTCAAGGACACGAGCCCGATCTTCGCGCGCTCCAACTCTTCCGCCGTCGCGATGAGCTTCTTTAGCGATCGCGCCAACCGATCGAGTTTCCAGACAACGAGCGTGTCACCAGTGCGAAGCACGTCGGAGAGAATTCGGCCCAATTCCGGGCGGTCATCGCGAGCGCCTGACCCGCGCTCGGTAAACACCTTCTCGCAACCGGCGCGTCTCAGCGCCTCAAGCTGAAGCTCCGGATTTTGATCGATCGTGCTGACCCTGGCGTACCCGACCCGCATAGCCATCCAAATGTTCTTGAAAGTCGTTGGACACATAGCATTTTGCGACAACCGTTTCTATAACAGTTTTGAGAAGATTCCATCGCGCCATTCAAGGGGCGTGACGGCATGCGCTATGGCATGCTCAAAAACCCTCGTTTATGACAAACGATCCATGGAAACCAACTATGTGTCTGACGGCCGAATATTCGCGACATGGAGCAGGGAACCTTACGCATCGAAAATCGGGCGGTCCCCGATCTTGTCCCCCTTGTATGGGATACTCCGGGAATTGAGGCGGCGATACCAAAGGATGCGGTCGGCCAGGCCGTTACCATGTTCGAGCCGCAGGAATGCGCCAACTACTTCAAATCTTGCGGATATGACCCCGAGTAATGTGGACGTGCTCTAGGTCACCCAGAGGGGCGCTCGCATCGAGTATAACCTTAAGCGCGATTGCTTCCGGTGAACCATCCTCCATATGTACGGGATGTACAGCCCACACAGACTTTTCGAGAACCACATTCTCAACAGAAACCTCATAAAGCCTACCCGACGCGAGCTCATCGAGGACAGTGCTCCTCATCACGATCGAAATGCCGAGACCAGCTCGAACTGCATGCTTCACAGCCTCAGTGCTCCCGACATTGAATGAGATTGGGAATTGCTCTGCCGCTTGGCCGAAGGCCTCGCGGAGCACGGATCCGGTACCGGTTCCACGTTCTCCGCCAATGAGGGACTCTTGAAATAACTCTGCCGCTTCAATTGTTTTTCGCGTCCTCCAATTATGCTGTGGGGATACGATTATTACCAGCTTTTCCTTCCGCCAAAGGCGGGCTTGATAGAGCAACAGCCAACATGGCAGTATGCCGCCCCCGGATCGGCTGAGGATGCGTGCTCAGCCGAGAACGCGCTTTTGCGGGATCAGGTGCGGGATTTACAGTCGCAAACCATGCAGTTGCAGGCCGAGATAGCCAACCTCAAAGCACGCAATCAGGCTTTGCAGAAAGCCGCCAGTGCGAACCAGTGAGATAGTCGATGACTGACCTTACCCAAATCATCATCAACATATTCTCGTTCAACTCCATCGTCTTCTCGATCATGATCCTTTCGATCACGCTCTTTGGGGTGATTGTCGGGGGTATGGGGTTGATCGAAGGTTATGCATACACCACCGGCAATTCACGGTTCTCCACCCGTCAGGCGAGCTTTTCCGGCGCGTTGATGAAGCTGGCCATCGGAAGTGCTGCTGCTGTTGGTGCGGTGATTTTCTATCAGATCGGTGGAACTTTCTCGCTGGGGCAGAATGAGACGACGAGAAACGTTCTCGACTATGCGCAGAATGGCTCGATCTCCGGCACCTATTGCCAGCAGTTTCATTATTCCGTGACCATTATCTGGATGTTGATCGGGACCGTTGCCTTGTTCAATGCAGCCCGTACTGCCTATAGGAAATCGAACGGTGAAATGATCACATGGGGCCAGCCGATCCTCTACCTGCTCGGCGGGATTATGTGCTATTTCGTCAACGATATCACGTCGATGGCCGCAAACACAATCGGGCTGCAAGTAGGCCTCGACAACCTCTGCAAAGCCTTCGGGATGGCCGGAGCCGGTTAAACCAGAGGGGACGCAAGCGCCCCCTCCCCTCGTCAGTCCACATGTAAGGGCTTCATCGGAACACCGTCATCACCTACGCCTGCGGCGTCCAGCAGGACCTCAATGGTGCGGTCATATGGAAGTCGCAAGTGCTGGGACAGCCGAACCATCCTGTTATAGTCGCGGATCGATAGACGGGCACTGAGCTGCTTGGAGGGGCCTTTAGCCTGAAACTTCTTGGCGACCTCCAGCGGCGTTTGCCGTATCGTATCATTCCTTTCCTCGGCCGCCTTCCGCAGTGCTCGTTCAGCGGCCGGGTCGTCGTCCACTGGCTGTGGCGCAAGCTGGGCGGCGGCTTCCAGCTTCTTGTTGATGTCGTCCATATCCTGCGGAACACGAGCGGATTTTTTCGCGGCTCCGAACCCAAATGTATTGCCGGTCATGCTGCCTGCTCCTTCTTACGCGCCTGAATCTCCATAACGGCCTCGATCATTTCAGCGGCGAGCAGATCGGCGTTGATAATTGCCTTATCGATGCCGTTGTATTCTTCGGGGTCCAATTCTGAGAGTGTCGTTCCCACCATCATTGCTTTGTAAGCCGAGCGCTCGTGGAGATGTGTCTTGAAGGCCGGAATGTCATTTTCCTCGACCTCATCACGAATCTTTCGCTCCACGCGGGTGACAAAATTCGGGGTCGTGCGCGCCCAAAGAACGCGGCGTTCGATTGGACGACCAAGGGTTTCTTCGTCGGTCGCAATGTAGGCAAATGCTGCTGCCGCAAGACGTGCATCTTCCGGGCTTGGCTGCATCGGGATGATAACCAGATCAGCCTTGCTGATGATGGGGGTGCGCATGTCCGAAGTAAAACCGGCCATGTCGATGAATACCCATGTCGAGCGTGCCGTTTCCTCGCGAATGAGACGATGAATATTGGCGCTGTTGGTTTCTTCCACGACACGGATAGCCGAATTGACGGCCTTCTCTCGCCAATTCGCAATCGTGCGCTGAGGGTCGGTATCAATAATTGAGACAGTTGCATTCCGGCGTGCGAGCGCATCGCCGAGCGTGATTAGCGCAGTGCTCTTCGCGGAACCACCTTTTGAATTGAAAGCTGCGATGATTGGCATGGCCATCCCCTCTAAAAGTGCAAATATGTCGCCTTATACCATCGCAAGCTCGCACATGCAAGCGCCTGCCTGCACTATCCATCACATGCCTGTAACTGCATTTGTATGCCTTCCCATGCTTTCAATAGCATTCGCTAGCTATCACATGCAGTTGTTAGCTATCGTATGCATGCGCTGTGTATCTCTGGATGTCATTTGCTAGCGTTTGCTAGCACGCTGAAGGCGCATCGAATCGACCGCCATAGATGCCCGCTGACAGCAAAGAAAAGCCTCGGATGAGGAATTGATCATCCGAGGCGTAAATCGGCTCTCTACGGCCTCCTATGGCCGTTTTAGCATTTTACCGTTTCTTTCTGTTCCGGTGCTTCTCCCAAACCCGGCTTTCAGAAATGATCTCAGATCGAGCCTGCTTCACCTTTTCAGTCCAGAGCATGTAATCCTCCGGAAGGCCGAAAAGGCGACGGTAATCGGCGGCCGTGATCCCATAGTGACGCAAGCTGCGGGTCATGACCTGAAAGCGACCACCGTCCAGCATCGAGACAACATAATCCTCGGTGCTCGCATTCTCGACGGAAACAAGCGGCTTCATGCGCGGCTTAGTCTCCATGCCATCCATCTGCTTCAACAGGCCTTCAAACTCCATGAGCATATAGCCCATGTGAGATAGAAGCGCCTGATATTCCGGTAAGACCAATGGAGTGTCGGGAGGGGAGGGGAGTTCGTTAGATTCTCGCGCAGCAATACGGCTCTCATGCTGTTCCAACTTGGCGACGAGCGCCTGATCGGCTTGAATGAGATTTGCGAACACAGACAGATCTTCCCTCAGAGCGAGCAGAGCATCCGCCATCCTCTGGCGAGTGCGCTGCTCAGCTCTCCTATCGCTTCCGGGCTTCGGACGAGTTTTTCGCTTAGAGCTGACGGTCTCCCCGGCAGCCATCTTCTCGGCACGCTTAGCTTCCGCTTTCTGCGAACGCTTAACGCGGGCACGCTCCTTGCGCTCTTTAACCTTCATGCCGAAGGAAGCCACACGAGCACGGCTCGTATCATTTGAGTCAGCGGACAAGTTATGCCCCATCTGGCCGGTAAGCGTCATTGGTGTTGCAGTCATCGGCTCGGTTAATTTCATCGAGTGCGGGTCCTTCTCTCGCACCCAAACAGGTACAGGTGTAATTTTGTTGCATGATGCGGCTCTCCATCCCCTTGGGGTTGTTTGTTATCGTTGTTCATTGCTTGAAAATAAGCTCCGCAGCTCATCTCTCACGAAATCTCCCAATGGAGCCACGGTCTCATAGAAGCGGCCAGTAACAGCCTGCCACGCCCGATAGCGCATGGCGAAAACGGTCATGAACAAGGGGGCCGAAAGGAGAAGGCCGCCGATGAACATCATGACCGACCCACGAAAGGCGCTGTAAAGCGCTGCGGCGGATACCAGAACGCAGGCGATCACAAACATCATGGTTGCCTGCCGGAGGAAATAATCACGCCTTTTCTCGGGCGAGTAGTGCAGGGTAGGCGCGTTCGCCTGCGCCAATGTGTTCAGAGTAATCACCGTCCCGCATTCAGGATGCGAACAACGGCGGCTCATAGGATCGTCAGCTACGGGTAACAGAACGCCGTCCCTGCCATGGAGCTGGCAATCGGGGCAGGCGGGGCGATCCGTTTTGAAAGCTTCGAGCGCCAGCTTGAGCGAATCAACGTGCTGGCGCTTTACCGGATTATTTGGTGCGAGAAAGCGGGCAAAACGATAAGTCCTGCGACCGGCGCGACGAATCCAGCCGTCCTTAGTTACATAGATTTCATCGGCCTCGTCGGCTTTTTCCGCGCGTTTGCGCCGGAGAGGATTCCACATTGTCATCTCGCCAGCTTATGAATGTGAAAGCGCACTATTGCAGAACAATCAATTCACTCCAAGTGTCGAGGCGGGAACCATCTAAAATTTCCTCGGGAGGAATGGTCCAATTAGCCGTCTCACCCGCATTGGAGATCGTGAGATTCAAGCCATTCGCGCTGAGAGAGAGCGTATTCCGGTCCCCGAGCGCATTGACGAACTCCGTCGAAACTGAGGGATCGTCAGGCTGTACATCGAATGTCAGCCCTTCGGTGCTTATAGCCCCGGCCTGCCTGCCCCAAAGAGAGAATAGGGTCTTAACCGGCTGAGGTGCAAAGGAATCATTCACCAAGGATATCAACCGTGGTGGCAGTGGTTCCCATTCAAGAAGCGGGCTAACGGCCGCCATCGCGCTATCCCTTCGTGTCGCAAAAGTCATCTAAACCCCTTATAGCATAATACTTTTCTAAAGCGTTCACAAGGCATGCAATATTGCTATTGCATGCGCATGCTATCTATATCATGCGCATGATCACAACAGCGTGTGCAAGGCTATACAATCAATCGCTGTACGTGTAATGCTTTTGGGTGATATAAATAGCTTGCAAATTGAACGAACGACATAGAAAAGATAGCGACACGAAATGCGATTTAAGAGCACGTTGGGGTTGAATACGGCGTAAGTCGTAGCATTGGAGGGATGATGGCTCGACGGCCGAAAGCAACGGCGGACGAGACAAACGTTCGAGAGGGGTTTGAGAATTTCACCCTGAGATTGCCTGTTGGGCAATCAGAGAGGATGACGCGATTTACAACCCGTCATCGACTATCCGTGGGTGAACTCTTCACGTTCGGACTGAACGTGGCGAATGTGAAGCCTGACGGATCAGATCGGCGTATGATCGACTACGCGCGGTTGAATAACGAGTTATCGAACGGGGAGGGGGGTGTAATCGCTCATTCAGGGCGCTTCACGCTCACCGAAGCAAATCGGATACGAACGTTCCGCACTCTACACAATCTGTCGATGCCGTATCTTCTCGTGTATCTGATGAACGAAATCGACATAGGCCCTGCTGGAGAAGGCCGTCTCTGGATCGATTTCGAGACGATGACGATCATTCAAAGAGGCACTGACGCGGAAGTGCGCCGCCTACGCAACGGTTAGGCTGTGCGCACCATGCGAGCCTCAAAAGCTGCACGCCTAACGCTCTTGGGCGCATCCAGCTTCGGCAGCATGGACTGTGACGGCATATAGATCAGACCCGCATCCTCAATCACGTTATTCGACCGCATCCGACCGGCGAACTGGATAAGACCGGCTCGACCATGCTGGGCGAGATCGTCACGGATCAAGAGCAGGATTTTGCGGACGGTTGAACCTTTCAGTTTGGCGGTAGCGAATACTTCCCCTTCACCGTCAATCGCAATTGCGATTTCTACGTCAGGCTGGGGCCTGTCCGCCCTGACGATTTCGATACCATCGAGGACATCGGCCGGGCATGTGAACCGGATTGGCATTGTGTTGAGCTTAACGATACGCCGACCCTCGACGTTCTCCGCTCCCATGTTCTTGTGGACTACCATTCGGTTATCCTGCTCAACGATCAAATTGCCTTTCATCATAACCCTCACTTTCGAAGGCTGTAAGATGGTCTGGACTCGTCAGTCTTATCAATCTTTCCGGCCTCAATAAGATCGGCCATAGCGTCTCGAACCCGTTGCCCTGCCCGCTTGCGGTCAATGCCGAAAAGCTCCGCAAATGTCTCAGCAAAAACAGCCGATCTTGCTGCCCCGCCGTCCGACAAGAGATGCACAATCATATCCGCATCACGCCTGCGTTGGGAATTGGGATTCTTCCCGTCACGATAATCACCTTTAACACGCTCAAAAATTGCTTTCGCCTTTTCAAGCTCATGCGCTTCGCCGGTGTGCTTTACCGATTTTGCTGCCATTCTTTCCTGCCATACCAATGTTAAAAACACATGATGGCGAGCATACAAATCGCTGCATAGAATGGCAATGAGAAATGCTCCTATATGCGGCGATTAGGAGGTATTTGGCCCCCCATTATATCGCCCATTCTTGATTCCATTCAGCGGCCTTGGACTATCAATATTCCCCGACTTAGACGGCGCTGGGGCTACCATTTTTCCGTGACTGCTCTCAGCCTTTGATGCACCAAGCTCAAGCTTAAATGCGGCAGCTTTTGCGAGCGCTGATGCGAGCTTCATAACCGATTTTGGAGAGACAGCAGCAACGCTTTCACTACTGGGCTTAACAGGCAATGAGCCTCTGGCTTTACTCCTATTGCCGTATGCGACATGCGCAGTGGTCGCAGCCCTATGGCCCATCGCTCCGGCAACCTCGCCACGGGCATAATCAAGCGTTTTCTTTGCGTCGGCAGAAAACTGATGTCTCGCCTCATAAATACGAGTTCGAGACTGACCCTTGGTGATCGATCCAGCGGCCTTCAATTGTTTCTTTGCGTTATTGAAAGCGCGCCTGATATTCCCCCCGATCCGCTCCCAATCCGCGCCCATTAGATCGTTCAAGAGGCGGCGAATTGACTGAATCTGCTCCTGCGTCAAAATCTCCCAATTTATAATCAATTCGCGGTAAGGACCGTTGCCCGAAATTCCCGGTCGATACTTAGCGTTTTGAACGCGCAGAACATCCCCGTGAAGTTCTGCGCGCGCCCATTCGCACGGCCTTAATCCTACTATTGGACCCGCAATCAGCATGTCCGCAGCGATGCGTTTATTGCGCCCTTTTGGCGTGTTTCTTAACGCATCAACTAGACGCTTGGCCAGCGGTTGCGGCAGCTTCTTTGGAGGTCGTTTTGTTTTCAGTGGTGTGGGCTTGGTAGCGGCGAATAATCGAGTGAATAGCTCTGCTTCCTCGGAGCCATGATGCACGCCAATCCACCACTTGATTGCCGCGCGTAGGAAACGCCAACTCGACGCTGATAATTGACGACCACTGGCTGTCAAGACGCGGACGTATTCCGTCGCACTCGGAGAAACATTTTCCTCCGCTAGAACCCGGTCAAAACGCAGGCCAGCACGACGGTATGCGCGTTCTGTCCTAACTGCGAGTTCCATTCTATCCCCTACGTTTACGTATCGATGCAATAATGCACATATCATCCACAAGGCGGTTAATGCAAGCGCTGTTCGTTCATTGCGCGTGCAATATCATTATTGCATGTGGCTTTTTCGCGCTTTTCATTTTGAAAAATTGTGTGCATAACAATGTGTAATGCAGCTCATGGAGAGGTTTGAGAAATGCGATTTTCAGCAGCTATCGCTTTACTGGCGCTGGCACTTGCCGGATGCCAGACCACCGGGCAAACCAGCACAGATTCGTTCGTGAAGAAGACACTGGAAGAGAACCGCACGACACTTTCGGTTCCCAAGGTCGCCCCTCCCTCCGAAGAATACCCGCCTGCACCGGCAGACACCGCCAATTCCTGATGGGGCAGCTACATGGCTGACCGTCTGGTAACGGTCGCGGTCGATATCGGTTCACTCAGCACAAAGGCGATGGTAAGTGGAAAAGGTCACGCGCGGCGTGTCACGTTTCCAACCCGAATATCGCTGGGTGAGAGAGCACATAGCAGCGGCAGCGAATTGCCCTGTTATGTGGTTATCGGTGACGATATCGCCCGCGTCGGAGATCGATCAGAATATCGCGGTTTTGTGACGGGCGAGCTTGCCGGGGCATTGTCACCGCAGGAGAAGTTAGGCGCACTTCTATCCGCCGCCTTTTCCAAACTAGGCGAGCCTCAATGCGACGTTCTGATGGTGAATGTTTCAGAGCCAACGCTTACCCCATTTGCCGACAGCGTGCGGTATGCTCTTGAGACAGCCCGACCTCGTGCTAGCAACGTGATAAGCGCTGGCCGTATTGGGGTAATGGGGTCTGCAACAGCGCTTGCAGCGGATGTCCTTTTGGATATGCGTGGGGAGCCTGACGACAAATCGGTGCCCCCCGACGGTTTTCTGGCGTGTGTCGATTGTGGGGCGCGTGAATGGCGATATGCGCGTCTGAACTTATCAAAAGGATATCCTCTGCCAGAGGCTTCCGTCGCAGCAGATTTTTATGTCGAGCGCGCAGCCATCAGTGCCATTGAGGAACAGTTTGAAGAACCGGTAGTGGGCGTTTCGGAGACGATGGGATCACGTACCACCTTAGTCAGTGGAATCGAGCGTGACGTGACTGGTCTCATTGATGCCGCCCGCCATAAGGCATGGCGAGAGTTCGGGGCTTCATTCGTACAAAAAGCGCTCGGCGAGGAATGCAAACGTATCTATGCCGGAGGCGGACATGCGACGGCGCTTTCGACAGGAATGATTTCTAAGAAACACATTGATACGCGCGTTGCGAAACAATGTGAAATGAGTATAGTGCGAGGACTTCTCAAAAGCGGGAATCGTTGGGGCAGAGTAGTGGACTGATGGCGGCCGAGCAGGACAGCGAACCAATCGTGGTGACGATCTCTCCGGGTTATCTCGGTGAAACACTCCACGATTATGTCATGGGGCTTCCGCCTCTGCTGAGAGGCACAGAGATCGCGCGGCTGGCATTCGCCGGGTACAAGCGAGAGCATGCAAACGCACAGCGCCGTAAGAAGCCGAGCTTCGTCGCCGGTTCGGCGGTTATCGAGATGGTCGGAAGGAAGATTAAATGGGTCGGTTAGGCATTGTGATGGCGCTGGCGGCGAGCATTTCGGCGACGGCCTTGTCAGCAGCCAGAGCACAAGAAGAACAGTCGCCGGTTCGGCAGAACGTCTACTCCAACGTGCCGAATGCCGGAGCTGCGGCTTATCCCGCATATCCCGCTTATCCTACCTATCCGCCCGTCTACCCCGGATACCCGCCGATGGGCTATCCGCCCGTCTATCCCGGTTATCCTCCGATGGGCTACCCACCGGGCTATCCGCAGATGGATCAGGGGCCAACTGCACTTGGTCCCGGCATGCCGGGTCAAAGTGTTGTTCGCGATCCTTCTACCGGAGAAATGATCACCGCAGGGCAGGGGGCAGACAAACGGATCGAGGTTGATCCGGCGGTCAATCTTCGCGGTCAAACGCCGACATGGCGAGGGCCGCAGGTGCCTCCCGGTTCCGGTCTGGCGGGCCAAGGTCCAGCGCGTGACGAACTGGTGGAAAGGACGGCACGCACGGCCGGAATAAGGGATGGCTATGCGCAGGAAGCCGAGCGGATCAATGCGGCGCTCCTAAAACAGAGTGCATGGCTCGATAGCACGTATCCATTCGCACAGCTTATGATCAACAAGTATGTTGTGCCGCCTGTGGTGGTACTTACCGGAGATCGCGTCGAGAGAAACGGGCCGAATGTTCTCGACCTTACGCTCGGTAGGTTCGAGATCTATTCGCAGGCCCGGCTTACTGCACAACCCCCATCATGGCGCACCTATCTGCATATGCAGTCCGATCCCTACAACGGCATCGCCCTGCGGCCCCGCACTGAAAAGGATCAGAAGGTGTGGGACGGCTCTTACAAGAGCGGTCAGGCTGTTGGGATCAAGGAGGCGCGGGCTTATTTCGAGGAAGCCGAGCGCCGCATGCGCCGCGATTTTGAAGGAATGGTGCGCTTTCACGATCTAGCTCGGAAAGGCGCAATATCCCTTCCACAGACTGTTATGAACGGTAAGGCGCTCGTTGTGAGCCGGGACGGTCAGGTCGCTTTGCGCGGCTTGAAGCGCATTCAGCTCACCGTGTCACCCCGTTTCAAAGCTGGAGCTGGCGCAGATGCCTTCCCGGTGGGTTCGGCTGATGTGACAGTTCGGGGACTGGCACAAGCACCCCGAGCAACCAAATCATCGACCAAATAGGGGACCGGACATGGACCAGTATAATCCTGACGTTTCTCCTCTGGGCCTGTGGACTGGTGCACGTGACTTGTCGCAGGCCTACCGGATGACGGAATCGTCAGAGGACATCATGCGGGTCCTCGCCTATGCGGCCAAAAAGGGCTGTCAGGATGTGATCTTCCAGACTGGTTTGCCCATCATGATGAACCTGCGCGGTTCTTACATCGCGCTGACAGAGTGGACTTACGACAACTCCGATTTCATTCGAGCCGCAAAGCAGATCACGGGCGGCGGCGGTGATATCGAAATTCGCCTTGCAGGAGGCCGCGCGTTCAACAGGCGCATTGATGTCCGCGACCGCAGTGATCGAGACGAATATGGTGAGCCGAAGGTCTATCGCTTTCGCGTGAACGTCTCGGCTTGCTCTTATGGTGCCGGACAAGGCGGTCAGATGGTCTGCCGATACATTCCGGCTAACCCTCCTACCGTATCCGATATCCAGCTCGAAGAAGATATTATTGCGGAATCGACGCCTGAGATGGGGGCGGTGATTCTGTCCGGCCCAACTGGATCAGGAAAGACGACGACATTCGCGGCTCTCCTGCGCCGGGTAATGGAGGAAGACACCGCGATTGAAGGCAACGTTGTGACGCTGGAAGAGCCGATTGAGTTCCTTTTCGACTCGATTTCGTCACATCGATGCGTGATTGCCCAATCTGAAATTCCAACGCATTTTGAAAGCTTCGAAAAAGGCATTCAAGAGGCTATGCGCCGCGTGCCTCGGCTAATCGTGATTGGCGAGCAGCGAGATTACCACACGATGGCAGCAGCACAGGAGGCGGCCAATACTGGCCATGCCGTCTATACGACCGTCCACTCAAACACTGCCGCGTTGTCGATTCAGCGTATCGTCGGAAAGTTTCCGCGCGAACAGCAGAGTCAGGCTTTCGAGATGGCAGTGGCGACGACGCACATGGTTGTCTCTCAGGTGCTCGTCCGCAACCGGTCAGGCGGGCGCGTCTGCATGCGCGAGTGGGTGATCTTGGACGACGAAATTCGTCAAGAGCTGATCAAGGTAGGCTTCCTCGGATCATCTGGATATCTGTCGGAACTGATGCGATCCCGCAAAAGCGGAAAGTCGATGCGCGACAGCGTGCGCGAACGTTTCAAAGCCGGTGAGATTGATGAAGACGTGGCGCAGAAGGTGTTGCGGCGCTATGGCGTACCGCGCACTGACAGGGTGCTCTCATGATCAGCCTCACGCGGCGAGCATTTGTGGTCGGCGGGATCGGCACTGTCACGGTGGGTAGCATGCCATCTATGATAGCAGCCAATCCGCTCCCGCAGACGAGTGAAGAGCAGAAACTCGCTGCTGAAAAAGTAAACCGACTGTCGCCCGAAAGTGGGACAGACCAGATCCCCGAAACCGAAGAGTCATCAGAGTTATCGGCCGATGACAAGCGGCTACACGAGGAAGCAAAGAAGGCTGCACGGGAAGCCTCCGACCCGAGAACTCACGGTTTCGGCACCCTCCAGCTCTACCGGCAGGCGACCGGCGAGAGCATGGCGGTGAAATATCGGACGGAGGAAGGCTATTATCGAGATGCCCTTGCCGAGCTGTCATGGTTCTGGCGAGACGTGGCCGATGCAGATCAAGCGGTATGGATTGATCCTGCGCTGCTTGATTTTGTGTCATCGGTGCAGTCGACGATGGCGACGATCCACGGCTCCATGCTGCCCTTTATCCTGACCAGTGGGTATCGGACGCCAGTGCACAATTCCAGCATAGAGGGAGCGGCGCGAAATTCGCAACATCTCTACGGCCGAGCCGGTGACTTCAAGGTGCCGGGCTATCCCGCGCGCTCCATCGGGATAGCTGGACTTGCTTTCAAAGGTGGTGGAGTGGGGTTCTATTCGACTTTCACCCATCTCGACGTAGGAGAGCTGCGCTGCTGGCCGCGCGGCTGCAACAACATGGTGGCGCACAATGGCTGATGAGATCGTTAGTTACACGAGTGACAATTGGCGGTTCACTGGTGAGCCGCTGAATGGGATTCTCGGTTTGCATGGTACGGTGATGTTGATCGGGCCGACATTCATACTGTTCGGGATGATCTGGCAGTTCACCAAAATCAATTTATGGATGTTCTTTATCGCCTTTTGGGTGATTTACATTCTGCTCGCGATATATGCGAAAATTACCGGGTTCACACCGCGAGATACGCTGATGCGGTTGATTATCAGGCTCGGATTTCGGGGGAGATACCGCGTCTGATGCAGGCCTTGTCTCGTGAAGAGTTCGCTTGCTCGAATTTGTCGAGGCTCGTGGTTGAAGAAACCATAGGGAGTATCCTTGCCGCGCGTCAGCCCCCGTCACGGCCGGAGGATGAACCGGTGCATCTGCAAGAAGAGATGTTCAAGCGGATGATGCAAGGAGTTCTCGATAAATGCGAACCGGAAGTGCAGAAGGCGTCTGCGCTGGCGACCACGAGGCCGCCTTTCGGTAACACGTGCTCTGCCGTCTGGTGCAGTCCTGAATTTGCGCTACCGATCTTTATAGGCTTGGCGGCGGACGCGGCGCAGCAGCTCGGTGCCAATGGCCCGTCAAAGACGCTTTTCCGTTTCGAGATCGGTCTACAGCGGGGAGCACTCTTTGGAGTGGTTTTCCGTAAGGCTTCCTTCTTCGCAGCTTCCCGTGAACGGGATGCCGTGGCGCTCGCCTTCGCGCAGATTCTGGCCCACTCAGTTCGTTCGGCCTTAATGATGCCGGGAGAGGCTGCTCGCGGGCTGCGGTACGCATTGTCGCTTGCTGGTCGCCTTCCTTAACGTCAGTTCATCGGAAGGAACCGGCTCACTATGGAGTATCCACAGTAGGAGATTTTATATGCGAAGATTTAAAGCGGAATGGGTTGAAGCTCCACAGGTCACGAAGACTGAGAATAACCTATTTTCATCTAAAACAATAAAATTGCCTCAAGTTAATATGAGACTATTCCTCAATGCTATTGAAGATTGCTATGAGTCTGATTCAAAACTATCTCGTGTAATTTCATGCTCTTGCGATACGGCGTGTGAAGAGCTGGATTGATGCGATGAACAGCCAGGCGGTTGCTGAGGCGATGGTTTGTTCGAAGTCCTTGGCGAGACGTCGGTTGCGGCTGAGCCATGCGAAGGTTCGTTCCACCACCCAGCGGCGCGGCAGCACCTCGAAGCCTTTCGCGGCGTCGGACCGCTTGATGATTTCGATGGTCCATTTGCTCTTTCCGATCTTGCGCAGTGCCTCCCGGAGCTTGTCACCGGCATACCCACCATCGGCGAAGACGTGCCGCAGCCACGGGAAGCGGCGGATTATTTCGGCGAGGACGAACGGTGCCCCGTCGCGATCCTGGATGTCGGCGGTGTGGATCACAGCATGAACCAGGTTGCCGTCTGTGTCGGTCAGGATGTGGCGCTTGCGCCCCTTGATTTTCTTGCCCGCATCGTAGCCCCGAGGCCCGCCGCTCTCGGTGGTTTTGACACTCTGGCTGTCGATCACTCCTGCACTGGGCGACGCTTCGCGCCCTGCCGCTTCCCGGCCGATCAGAAGCAGAGCATGATTGAGCGAAAGCCACAGACCATTGTCGCGCCACAGGTAGAACCAGCGTCGTACCGTCGAGACCGGAGGAAAGCAGGGCGGCAACATCCGCCAAGGCAGCCCTCCGCGCAGCAGATACAGGATCGCCTCGACGATGCGCCGCAGCGGCCACTTCCGCGGACGCCCAACCTGTGAAGGCTGCGGAAGAAACGGCTCCAGCACGGCCCATTCCGCGTCAGTCAAATCGCTTGGCAAAGTCAGCTGTGCACGGGCATACTGCGCCCGAGTGGTGTCGGTCCACATCGTCGAACTCCGGAAGTTTGTTGCAAAACCCCGTGAATCAGCGACTTGGGATGGCGTCAAGCTAACCCGCTGACACCACTCAACTTAATTTCGGATCAGGCTCTATGGCGATTTTGATGAAGCAGGATATGATATTGTGAATACGATGGTAGCCGGTAATGGCGCTATTATAATTGGCAAGCGTCGCGACAGGTCATGACCTACGGCAGACTAGAAATATCCGTTTCGCGAAGCAATTGGTCCATGGTGAGTAATGGTGCCCGCATCGCCTTCGCATAGGCGTAGTGAAAGCAGTCGAAATTGCTGAGATGGCGCTTGCCGATGCCGTGTTGCTCGGCGACCGCGACCGCGTATTGCAGGACACGGCGCGGCGATCCGGGTTCCCGCAGCCGGATATTACGGGCTTCCAGCCATTCGACCACCGCCCCCTCGGCCGCGCTGTAGGGGCAATCGAGCTGATCGGGGCGTGAAAGAACGATAATGGCTTCCCATGCTGCGAGGACGGACGTGAACGGGGCCTTTGCCTCGATCAAGGCGGTTTCATATGCGTCGGCGCTGTCCTCGCCAGCCATCATTGAAACTATAGCGCAGGCATCAACGAACATTACTTGCCCTCGCTGAGATCATGGTCAAGATCGTGATAGGCTTCCGGTGGCACCGGTTTGCGGTTAGGCTGGAAAGACAAGCCGCGTTTTGCGAGAATTTTTCTCGCCGTCTCTCGGGGCGTCTCAGTGTGCATCCGCTTGGCGATGGTTTCGCGCAATGCAGTGATCACCGCATCCGTGATGCTGGACTTGTCGATCTTGGCCAATTGACGAGCCAGCTTGTCAGCATCCTCATTCCGAATGTTCAAAACCATGATTGTGTAGCTCCGAGCGTGTAGCACACTTTACGCTCGCGTGTAGCTTATTACAAGCAATTTGGCGATTGGGCGGATGCTGCGTTATACAGTGTTTTCTCTTTACACTTGACAATGTAATTTTTCCAGCGCCCTTTAGTGAGGCAGGAGCCGTTTTCCGGCCGGAGTGGGCAGTTGATAGGAGGGATTTTCATGGCAATGCGCCCGAATCGCAGGCAATCCGCGAAGTCTGGTAACAGCGAATCGCGGCCCGACCGTCCAGCCATGCTGGGCAATGTCGCTCTCCAAGTCGAGAGCTATTCCGCAAAAGACAACATCGTTACGGTCACGGGAAAGAATGTCGTGACTGGTGCCCCTTTGACAATTGGCCTGATGTCACCGGCTCGCGCCGCGAACATCATGAAGGCCGGAATTGACGATGACCGTGAGCGTGTCGAGATATGGGCGCAACGTTTGTCAAATCAGGTAGGCTTGGACAGATTCGCCGATCCGAAGGATGATAAGTTTTACGTCAAGCCGGGTGGCGTGCTGCAACTGACCAATGTGCGGCTCGATTTTTCTGACAAGAACTACTATGCCCAAACGGCATTCGGCTTGGTTCCAGACCCGGATTCCAAGGCTGTCTTGAGCGGGACGATCAGCTTGCAGAAGTTCGAGAATGGCTCGATGCGTCTCCAAGTCTATCAGCCTGACGCGGCCGTGGCGCTCGATCCCGCCGATCAGGCGAAGACCCGATCCGCTATTTCTGCGGCCTTTGACCCAAAATCACCAGTGGGCGACGGACTGATGACGCGTACTTTGATGGTCACTGTCTCCCAGCCGAATGAGCGTGGGTACATTGATTTCAACACCTATTTCGCACGCTCTTTCAGCTATGAGGTTGGCACCGGGGATTATCGTCTGTCCTCGAATTTCGGTGACACTCTCGACCGGATGACCCTTGATAAAAAAACTGGCATCGCGATGACGGTTCTTGCGTCAGTTGCGGGCGTACCCTTCGAGAAGATCGCTTCGCGGATTGCTGACGGGCCGGAGCGGGGTGATATCGAGAAGACCCTTCGAGATTACTACGAGGGAGTGAAGGCCGAAGGCGTGAAGGTCTCCATTACGCCGGGCTACACAGTGCCCTTTCTCAAGGCGGCAGAAGAGCACATCGCCAAGCGGGAAGAGATGTTCGCGAATGAAGTCTTCCCCGGCGTGGTTTCCGTTGCAACCCGCCGCGCCGATGGGGAAATGATGGAACGTCCGGCAGCAACGTCCGTTATGGCGAGCAAGGCGCTTCCCAAGCAGCAGCCAGAAAATCCGCCCGAGCTGACAAAGGTTGCTGAACGCGCGCACCGAACCTTGCATGGTATCGAGTTCAAGCGGCCGGATGCCCCTGCGGAATCAAAGAAGACTGCCGAGAAGAGCGCAGAAGCGACTTTGAATCGCGGTCCTTCGCTGAACTTCTAACACCGGGAGGCGTCGATGCCTTCGGTGGTTCTCCCCATACTCGCGAAGGACAATATCGGAGCGGCGTATATCCCGCGCGCGTCGCGTATGCACGCGGGCAATAGTGACCTTCTGATCGTCGTGAACACGGATACCGGCGTGCGGCCTGTTGAGGCTGCATTAAAGGAATACAACGTCCCGATCCTGAATATGATCAAGACGGACGTGGCCACGGCCTTTGTCGTTCGGCCCCCTGATGATCTACGTGCCACTGATTTGTGGTCGCGGATGGGAGTCAGCGCCTCCAATCTTGGTGAACGCGACAGGACTGTCGATCTGGACGATCATGTCGTTCTGATGCGCAGATTCCGCGATTGCCTGAACGGTGCGGGGCTGGCGGCGATGGAAACGCCGCGCCGTATCGGCATGAATCTCGCCGGGTCGGTGGTTTATGAGACGATTGGCGGCCGTGTAGCCGTCAATATGGAAAATCAGCCGCACTATGAGTATGACCGTCTTCCAGACGGGCGGGAGAAGGGCGTTTATCGGGATCGTTTCCTGCGGGCTATCAGCCCTGTTGATCTACGCGGCTGCGCCGAGGGGATCGCCCGCGCGATAGCCACTGGTGAGCAATTCGACCGCAGGAAACTCACGGCGCTTCATTCCGACATCGTAGCTAACCCCAACCAGCAGAGCCTCAACCTCTTCGCATTGCAGGAGGAAATCGAAGCATCGCTTGTGGTGCAGGCGGCGAGACTGGCGGGACAGGGGATCGGGCTTCGCGAGATCGCTCGCGAGCTTAATGACCGCGTAGCGGCCCATGCCGAACGGACGGCAGGCCGCCTCCGGCTGCAACAGTATTCTACGCCGCTGCCCATCGGCGCGGTTGCGGCGGACATTCTCCGGATTCGCCGCGATGATCTGGTGCTCGAACCGACTGCGGGCAACGGAGCGCTTGCCATTGGCGCGGCCGTGGCTGGCGCCCGTGTCGAGGGTTTTGAAATCGATGAAGATCGCGCAGCACGCGGGACAAGGACGCTTCGGGAAGCTGGCGCGTCCGCAGTATCGATCAGTGCCCGCGCATTTCCATTCAAGGGGGAGAATGCGGAGGGCAGAAATTACGACGCCGTACTGGCGAACCCGCCTTTCGAAGGCTTGAAGCAAACTGTAGAGACTGATCGGCATGGCCGAAAGCTGGCAATTAACCGGCTCGATCACCGGATCGTCTATGACTCTCTGGAGTTCTTGAAGGCCGATACCGGCCGTGCTTTCCTCGTGCTGCCCGGTGAAATGAAAACCGAAGGCAAGCTGGAAGGTGCGCTCGACAGCTTCAATCGATATCTGCACGCAACTTTCGAGGTTGCCGGTGCGGCGATGCTAGATGGCCGCCTGTATCGGAAATCGGGAGCTGAGTTTCCAGTCATTCTGTATGCTTTGGGACCAAGGCTCGAAGAGCCTATGTCTGGCGAAGCGGTTAAATCGCTTCCGGCAGAGCTGCCTTATCTGCGGACGACGGATGAGTTGTTCGCGTGGGGCGACACCGCCAGAGTGGCCATGGTCGAGATCATGGAACGTCGCGGTGTTTGGTCGGCCGAAGAGATTGCACAGGAAGAAGCGGCAGCTCGTGCAGCGCCGCTGGAGGCGCAGGAGCCGAGCCCAGCCACCCCACCGAAACCGCGACAACGGCGGTGGTTCCCCCGGCCAGCATCTGTTGAATCATCCGGTATTGGACGGAGCAGGTCTGCTGGTGAGCATGAAGGCGGCCGGAAGCAAGAAACGCCTACCTCTCCGGTGTTAGATGGCCCTGTTGCGGGCGTAGCGCCTAGACCATCCCCGGATACGGCGGAGCTTAGCCCGGCATCGGCGGGGTCTTCCGGCAGTCCGGTGCCGGAGGAAGCTGTTTCGCCGCAGCCTTCGGCTGATTCAATTCCCGCAACGGAGGAGGGGCCAGCAACGCCGCCGATCTTTGCGGCGTCGATGCCGGATGATCTGGACGAGGAAGAAAGCTTCGCCATCACACCGGAAGTGCTCATTGATGACATCGTTTTCGATAACGATCCTTTCCAAGTCACTTATGAGCCTGCCTCGAAAGTGGGAGGCCCGCTGCTCAAGATCCAGAAGGCGCTTGCCGCTCCCGTCGCGGAAGCGCTGGCCGATCTTGAGCGAGTACGGGGGCCGATTGATTCCTTTGTGGCAGATCAGCTCGGCGTGCCCGAAGGAGAACTTGGCACTCTCCTGCACGCGGGGCAGGTGGATGGCGTCGGCCTTGCTCTGCACAAGGCACTTACTGCGAAGTCGGTTATCATTGGCGACCTGATGGGCGTGGGCAAAGGCCGCCAGCTCGCGGCCCTGACGCGCGCTGCCTTAAAGGAAGATCGGCCGGTGCTATTCTTCACGGATAACCCGGCCCTTTTCACGGACTTTGTTGCGCGAGACGTGGCGACGGTACTGCGTACCCGTCCCGCCGATCTCGGCGAGCATATTCGGCCCTACATCGTCAACAGCACGCCAGACGCTTCCATCATCGATCCAGAGTTCGAGGGGGTCCGGCGCGGAGCGCACGGTTATGTTTTCAAGGCGGGGAACGCCGCTTCCAAAAAGGGCAAGGAAATCGACAGCTCGATCAATATGATCCTGTCGTCGTATTCTCAGCTAGGCGCTGTTGGTCGAGAGGCAAAGCTCGAAGCTATCATCGAATGGTTGAAGCGGCAGGACAGGCCGCCGCTCCTGATGATGGATGAATCACACAAGGCTGCTGGCGAAGCATCGAATGTCGGGCGCATGATGCAATCGCTTGTCGAGCATGTGACCGAGCTGGGCGGATCGGTTGCCTATTCGTCGGGCACTGCGCTGAAAGGCGCGCGCAATCTACGGGTCTATGGTTCGGCGCTGCCGGATGTCGGCTTGCCGACTGACAGGCTTGTGGAGCTGATTGAGCAAGAGCCACTTGCCCTGCAAGAAGCTCTGTCCTTTGAAATGGCGCGCGGTGGTGCCCTGATTGCCCGCGAGCTGGACAATACGAACGTGGCGCGCGAGACGCTTTCGCTACAGGACATTGATCCTAATCGCTATGCTCAGGTTCTTGAGAAGGTCGATCTTTTTGCGAACCACATGGCTGAGCTTCTTGCACTCGGCCGGGAGGTCAAGGCGTGGTCGCAGGAGCGAGAGCGTGAGCTTGAAAATCTGGTGAAGGAAACAGCTCATTCGGATTCAGAGCGCCAGCGGGCGCTTGGTCTCGTGAATGTTCACTATCAGTCGCCTGCGTCGCGGTTCCACCATCTGTCGAATTATCTCACGCTCGCCATCAATGGCGTGTTTCTGGAAGATATGGTGCTGCGCTCGATCAGCGAGGGGCGAAAGCCCGTGATCGCGGTTGCCAACACAGGGGACGCGCTATTGCGCGATCTGATCAGCCAGCAGATCGAAGAAACACTGTCAGGCGATGACGAGGTAGCGGTTATCGCTCCGGGCGGCGAAGTCCGCCTGTCGGAGAAGCCGCATCTTGGTCATGTCGTCAAGCGGATGGCCGACCGGCTCCTCACGGTAAAGGAATCAA
>JRYK01000772.1_pt1 | contig 24901 bp, 23 predicted proteins | sample 235381 | NCBI WGS metagenome assembly JRYK01 (sample SAMN03074220, study PRJNA261476) | activated sludge metagenome | biome: Wastewater Treatment Plant; feature: Wastewater; material: Activated sludge; isolation source: activated biomass of a wastewaster treatment plant treating hydrocarbon... ... | reverse complement strand
ATGTTTACGTTCTTGGGTTGGTGACTTAAAATTGATGTAAGCGCAATATCAGCCCTCTGGATTCCTCAAAAGTGGATGGACAAGTGATTTGCTGAAAGCTGAATTTTTACCAGAAAGCACACAAATATGAACCTCTACTGCAATATTTAAGCATGTTATTAATAATGATTATATATATGCCTAGAATATATCCTCTTTAAGGTTAATTAATTCATTTCTTAACATTTCAATTTCCCTTTAAGTCGCGATGGAGTATTACAATTCTTGCATTTTGGTATGTGTATTTGGCAAACCTACTACACAATAGTTCCAATACGATAATGTATATTGAACGATAGATACCGAATATTTAAGAATAGCTCAAACGTCTCCTTGTAACATTGATCCCAATCTACATGTTCCACGAAATATTAAATTTTAAATCAATTGATCATTACCGTTGATTATGTTAAATTATCTGAATAATTTCTAATTTATTTATATTTATATTCATAGCTCAGTCATTTCTCTCGAATTAATGGCTTTCAATCAAAAGCTACAAAATTTATTGGACATTTCTTCTTGCCAGATTTTCTATATTGGAATTTAATAGCGCGCCCAATTGGAAACTCAAAATAGAAGAATCATTTTTAATATTTATATCATGATAAATTTAAGTCTTTTAATTCCATTAATTGCTTTTTGCTTGAACTCATGTCAAAAGGAAGAATTTATTGGCGTAACTGATCAAAAAAACAAAGTCATCAGTACACGTTCAGGCTATGATTTTGATGGTGGATGTGACGATGAAACTTGGGATGGTGACATTAACCATGATTGCGCTCCTCCTGCAACCAATTGTGTTGTGATCTGTGGAACAAGATCCGCAAATCAATACTATAGCCAGTTTATTTCAGCAGTTGCATCAGGAACAGCTGATGACTTCTACCAATATGGTAATGGTCAATATTTTATGCAATTAAGTATTACCGCATATTCCGACTTGATCAACGGTAACAGAGATTTTGTCAAGGTGACAGCCGCTAGCAATCCCGACAAATATGCCCTCCATTAATTTTAACCCGAAAGCCGCTAGTATATTTTTCGTAAATTACATTATCTGTATTAGTGGCTTTCTTTTAATTTCATTATACTCCTGCAATGAACCAAAAGAATTAATCTTATCTCCAACCAAAAGCATAAAAGTTATACGTACAAAAAAATTATTAAACCCAATGCTGATTCATAATACTGAAAACGGTGAATTATTTATTTTTAATGCTCCATTAAGTAAATGTGAAATATTCAACAATTTCAACTCCGAAACATTCACAATAAAAAAAGCGATTAACATCCTGCATGAATTCAATAAAGTTTACTATCATAATGCTGACTCCATTTTTATTTTTCATAAACGCACTGGTCGTTTTAAAATTATTGATATCAATGGGCATTTAGTCGATAGTTTTTTAGTTCCGCTTATAATCAATAATACCCCCTTCTCAATTTATTACAATTCAAGCCATAATATTATTTACCATAACCACATACTTTATTTAACTGTTTTTCCAGTGGTCAGCTTGAATGATTTTTATAATTTCCCTATCGAAATTCAATTTGATTTGATTACTCAAAAGATTCTTTCACATCACTTAAAATTTCCAGATAATTACATAGTTGGTCGCGAATGGGGCGGAATTGGCAGAAGCAATGCAAAATGTTTGGGCCATAATGGGGCAATTGTACACTCATTTTCAGTCTTCCAACCATTCCTTACAATTCGAAATTCTAAAATTAAATTGGAAAAAATTAAAACAAGTAAATATTTAATGTCATTTCCTCCAGAATATTACATTGATTCAATGTCTAATGATTCAAAATACGTTTTTGGATATGCGGCAACTATTGGGTACTATTCTGATTTCTTTTTCGATAAATATCGAAACTATTATTGCAGGTTAGTAGCACATAAAAATGAAATAGATCGACTAACAGGAGTTGTACCTGATTATTTGGATCGTAACTGGTCAATTATGTTATTTGATCACAATTTTAAATTTTTAGGTGAAACATTTTTTGAAGGCGGAAAATATGACTTTCATCATTTATTGTTTACAGAACAAGGATTGTGGGTGCTTTCCAAAAATATCCAAAAAATTAATGAAGATTACTTATATACCTATCATTTAATGACATACAATTAAGTAGAAATGTTGTGCAGATTTCTATTTGCCGGAACTTGCAATGAATATAGTGTAAGTGATTACCGATGCACAATTGGATAACCGATATCGAGAATTTCTTCCTGAGAATCCAGTGATTAACCTTTATATGATAAATAACGTTCGTAGGTAATTTCATAATACATGGCAATACTCACATTCGATGAAAATGGCTTTGGCCTTCACGTAAATTTATTACATTTGTCGACACACAAATTGTGCCTATGCTTACCGTTACCACTCTGGTCAAAAGTCCTCTTCAAAAAGTTTGGAAATACTGGACAATACCATATCACATAACCCAATGGAATGCCGCCAACGAAGACTGGTGTTGTCCTAGTGCTGATCATGAGTTAAGGCCAGGAGGTCGATTTAGTTTTAGAATGGAAGCCAAAGACGGTAGTATGGGATTTGATTTTGCCGGTGTTTATGACCAGATAGTTGAAAATCAATACATTGAATATACCATGGAAGATGGACGCAAGGCCAGGGTTGAATTAATTCAGGAAAATGATCACACCAGAATCCTGGAATCCTTTGATCCCGAAAACGAAAACCCACATGACCTTCAACAGCAAGGCTGGCAGGCGATTCTAGATAATTTTAAACGATATGCGGAAAATTTCGCCACTCACAAACTTTCGTTTTCTATTCTTATCACTGCACCTGTGGAGAGGGTTTACTCTTGCATGCTGGAAGATTCAAGCTATCGTCAATGGACCTCCGTGTTCAATCCAACTTCACATTACAAGGGAAATTGGGAAACCGGTTCTAAAATTTTGTTTATTGGAACCGACGAGCACGGCAATGAAGGTGGTATGGTCAGTAGGATTGCAGAAAATGTGCCTGGCAAAAAGGTGATCATTGAACATTTGGGAATGTTTCAAAATGGCATTGAAATCCTATCGAGACCTGAAATAGAGCTATGGACCGGTAGCAAAGAATGTTATTATTTCCATCAGGAAGGGCCTCAAACGCGTCTTTCCGTCGAAATGGACTCCAATGATCAATTTGAATCCTACTTTAGAGAGACCTGGCCAAAGGCATTGCAAAAATTGAAAGATATTTGTGAAGCCCAAAATATGTAAACCCTTAATCTGTTTTGGGATTTCATCGAAACCACGCTTGCCTGACATGAGTTTGATCTTCATTCATAAGCAAGGAAAATCCTGACAAATTCATACTGTTCCTGGCCATGGTCAATCCATTAGATAAGCCATACACTTCCGTTTCTTGAATGGCAGACATAATATTGCCGAAGATTTTACATCGGTCAATACATCATCTTCATATAGGTCAATTTTGAATAATTTACGGAACTAAATAATTGTAACAAACTGTCAAAATATTCGGATATTGAGGCCTCTCAACCCATAAATCCTATTCAATTGCGACGCAAAAAAGTTAAACAACATTCATGTGCGAATTGCGGATTTGAATTTTCAGCCAATAGCGAACATATAAACTATTGCCCCAATTGCGGTCAGGAAAATCATAATCCCAGATTTCCGCTTTTTCATTATGTATATGAAATCATAGAAAGTTTAATACATGTCGATACCAAATTTTTCTATTCAGTTAAAATACTTTTGTTCAGACCTGGTAAAATAACCTATGATTACATTCACAACATCAGAGGCCGTTATACCCCCCCTGCAAGACTCTTTATCTTTCTTTCCGTTATTTTTCTCATTATAGCCAATTTTTTTGAAAAGCGATTGGCCAATTGGGGATATTTTGGAACCAATTCTCAAACTGCCATTGAAAAAAATATGACAGTGGGAAAGATTTTTGACATATCTGAAGACAGTATTAAAGACAATATACTGGTGCCTCCCTTTTCCTGGTTCATGAAAAATCCATCGGTCACCAATAAAGATTTAAGAATATTAAAAAAATACCCTGCTGATAGTGTAGGTGTCTGGTTGACGCATTATGGCTATGCGGATAATTCACTTACAAGGTTTTATGCTTTGAATAAAAAACTACGCATCAGTCGCAATATGACCGTACCCGAAGCAACGATTATGGTATCTTCAATCCTAAAATGGCTATACCTGATTCTTATTCCTGTGAATGCTTTCATTTTGTTAATTTTTTTCTACCATAAAGGATTACTCTTTTACGACACCTTGCTTTTTTCGATTCACTTTACCAGTCTTATTATGATAATACTTTCAATAACCCTATTACAAATTCTTTGGTTAGCAGGATTAAGTAAATCCTTATTACTTATTTTATTATTCATCAATCTTATCTTTTTATTTTGTTCGTTATTCATTTCCTTAAAGAAAGTATTTTCATTTGGGTGGTTTGGAACAATACTCAGAATGATTTTTGCTGTCCTGATCGCATTTGCCTGTCATCAACTTATTCACTATTTCATTTCGTCCATTTCCGGTAAATAGTCAGTTCAATAACTTGACCATTATTTTGCACAAAACTTAAAAGCTAATCAATTTTTTGGAAGGGCCAAAGTATTTTATACTCTTAAATTCATCCAATTGTCTAAAACCTGAGAGGATTCGTTGGAAGTATAAATAAAAAAGCAATTTGGTACATCCCATTTATGGGAATTTGATTTCTACACTTGTATAAGTAAGTAATTATTTAAGGCTATATTTGTCCATCTAACTTTACAAGTCTATGTCAGTCAATCAAGTTAAACTGTATCGGATTTTAGCTGCACCAACAGATAAAGTTTTCAAAGCATTTTCCGATGCCGATTCAATGGCGTCCTGGCTTCCTCCTTATGGCTTTATTTGCAAGGTTCACAGTATGAATTTTGAAGTAGGTGGACATTATAAAATGTCCTTTACAAATTTTACTACTGGCAGCAGTCATTCATTTGGTGGTCAATATTTAGAAATCATACCCAATGAATTATTGAAGTACACTGATCAATTCGACGACCCAAATCTACCGGGAGTAATGATCACCACCATACAAATGAAGACAGTTTTATGTGGAACTGAACTCCATATAACACAACAAGGAATTCCTGAAGTAATTCCCATAGAAATGTGTTACCTGGGCTGGCAGGAATCATTAGACAAATTGAAACATTTGGTAGAACCCAATATTCCTGATGCCTAAAATATTTCATTCAAAATAATTAAAATAAAATGGCACAAATCAATCCTTACATCCACTTCAATGGGAATGCAGAAGAAGCATTTTCATTTTACAAATCGGTTTTTGGCGGCGAATTTGCCGTAATTGCGCGATTTAGAGATTTCGCAAATCCTGAATTCCCGGTTTCCGAATCAGAGGCCAATAAAATTATGCACATCGCTCTACCGATTGGAAATCATAATATTCTTATGGCCAGCGATGTTCCGGATATGTTGGGAACAGTCAACGAAAATGAAAACAGGTCAAAAATTTCTATCAGTGCAGAAAGCAAAGAAGAAGCAGACCATTTGTTTAACGGACTTTCTAAAGGAGGAAAAATTGAAATGCCTATCGCTGACAGCCCTTGGGGGACTTACTTTGGCATGTTCAGAGATCAGTATGGAATTGAATGGATGGTTGATTATGATGCGCGAAAACAATAATCATGTTCTAGTCTTTTCATCTAACAACAACCGGTTAGTCAAAAGTCATTGATAACTTTGCCTCATAAAAATGCTCACCGTCTGCCTGAATTTCATTTATATTGAAATCCAGTTCGTATGCCCAATTTTTATCGGTATGTTGTAGGAGAAATGAAGACCTTTTATTCAAATCGCCAAAATACACGCATGTATATACGTTATCTTACTTTATTGCTTTTGCTATTTGTTGGAGTTCATGCAATGCCGCAGTCTGCCACCTGGCAACTTTGGGCCGAAGGCTTACAACAAGGTGTATATCCCCGCATGACGGTAGCACCCAACCATGACATTTATTATTCCTTATTGGGAGCTCCACCACCAAGAGGTCTGGTTTACAAATCCAATACCCAAAAAAGTTCGGGAGATTTTATCAGTTTGCCACCGATTCCTGGTCCGCTTAGTTGGGTAAACAATGTAATGTTTGTTGTAACCAATCAAAAGAATGAACCCATAGCCGGACTTTATCGAAATGATTTAGCAGAACCCTGGTTGTTCCGATTGGATGCAAATGATTTGCAATGGTTTCAGGTGAATACGGATATTCCTCCAAATCTTGGTGGACAATGTGGTGTTCGCACGAAGAAAGGAACCATTTGGATTGGCGCGCGTTGGTCTTGTGTATACAAATCCACAGATGATGGACTTCATTTTAAGCGCATCTGTGAAGATTCGAGCATTGCCGCTGCTTATCCTTGTTATTATCCAACGTGGAATGGCTCCTCGTATGATGGCGCTATTTTTAGCATCAACGCGGATCACCAAGGTAAAATCTTTGTAGGAACGGAAACAGGGGGCATTGTCTATACTGAAGACGAAGGTGCTAGCTGGCATCCTGTGGATTACCATCCTTGTCAGGACAATAATTCAGCTTTAAAAGATAGCAGCAGCTTGATGAAAGCCCTTAGTCTCAGTGGAAATGCTGGTGCTATTGGTTTTACCAGAGAAAACAATCTCGTTTGGAATGGTGCGAACATGTGGGGTCTCAATTGGCCAAATACACTTGGGTTTGCAGACTTAAAGAATCATACCACGAGGCCCTTAATAGGAATTCCACAATATCTGGTAACGGTTGGTCAACAGGTGACGAGTATTGTAACCGCGAGTAATGGACAAATGTTTTTACATTCTGGTGGCAGCACGAATGCACCCGAAGTCGGTATTTATACTTCCATGGATGGAATCCATTGGAGTCCGTTCAATACAGGCATAACGGGACTGAATGACCATCTTTCCCAAGGTTCACTTGCGGTAGATAGCAACATGGTATTTTTTGCAACGCGAGATGGAAAAGTCTGGAGATATATAGTTCCCGAAACAACTGGCACAGATTTTAATGATGAAGCATTATTTTCGCTGACTATTGCTCCGCATCCAATAAGGCAAAATTTAGTGGCTAAAATTTTCTTATCGCATTCAAAAGAACTTACTTTTTCGCTTTATGATCTGAGCGGTAAACCCGTTTATCAATCATTCCGTCAATTGTACAGTTCCGGAAATCATTCCATTGAAATTAATTTACAAAAGCAATCAGCCGGTATATATTGCTTTATCGCTCATGCGGATGATTTCCGGATACAAAAAAACGTAGTGATTTCTTCAAGCGATCGATAAATATTAAATGGCATGATCTATGGAATGGAAGCGAAATAAATTTATACTCTTTGAATCTTTTGAACAATAATTTATTCAGTACTTTGGTAACATTATCACATTTGCCAAAATCAAATTTGAAGAAAATTATTATGGGATAAATTCAATATTAAAACAGATCCATGACACACAATATTTCCAATGGTATATTTCATGAAGTTCCCCCTGATATAAAAGAAGCTTTGTTGTCCACAGCCGATCTTCCTGAAAGATGGAATAAGCTTACGCCAATACAACGCAATGAATGGATTTGCTGGGTCACCCTGGTCAAAAAAACAGAAACCAGAATGGAGCATCTTGCTCGCATGATTGAAGATTTAAAGGAAGGGAAGAAGCAACCCTGCTGTTGGCCAGGATGCCCGCATCGCAGGCCAAGTGCCAAAAAATGGTTTAAAAATATTGATGCATGAAAGCAACCCCAGAGCACGACGAGCGAATTGCGAACCTAATATTTGCAAGCGTATATCCCCATTATATTGCAAAAATCGAAAAAAAGGGGAGGACAAAAGAGGAATTGCAGCAAATTATCCAATGGCTTACTGGCTTTGATGAAAAAATGATCCAGGAGTTGATCAATGAGAAAGTGAATTTTAAAACATTTTTTAGCAGGGCATCACTCCATCCTAATGCACACTTGATAAAAGGAATTATATGTGGATACCGGATTGAAGAAATAGACAATCCAATTACAAAACAAGCCAGGTATTTAGACAAATTGGTTGATGAATTGGCCAAAGGATGGAAAATAGAAAAGATTTTACGGGTCCAGGCATAGGATTTACTAAATGTAGCCAATATAAAATCGAGCTCTGGGAAATCGGTTAAAAAAAAATAAAGCTTTATAGATCATAATTGAATTCAGGACATTTTTTATTTTTATGAAGAGGAAAGAACGAATTAAACAACATGCATCGCATAATGCAATTTATGGTTTGGGATTTATTGGAGCTTTAATATACTATATCTCAGTTGCAAAAGGATTTTGGATCGGACTGTTGGGAGTATTCAAAGCAATGTTATGGCCTGCTTTTTTGGTGTATGAAGCACTAAAAGCCTTGAATGGGTGATGCTTTGGCTTTCGAAAAATCACTCACCGTTTGAAAAAATCACCATTAATTTTATGATTAGACATTAGGTATTTTTCTTTTTCCACATGAAAGAAACAGAAATCATTGATTGGCTGCTTGAAGGAGACGTTTCTATACAATATCAAGTGTGGCGAGACTTGTTGGGCGTGGAAAAAAAGCAATTACAAAATAGAATTCCCACAGAGGGGTGGGGCCAAAGTTTTTTATCAAAACGCAAAAAAAATGGACATTGGGGTGATCATTTTTATCAACCCAAATGGAAATCCACTCATTATACTTTGTTAGATCTGCGTAATCTGAACCTCCCGGTAGGCATTGAAGCAGTGAATGATACCATAGAATGTGTATTGCAAAATAACATCGCTATGGATGGCGGTATACGATTGGGGCCATCAACTTCTCAGTTTAGCGATGTTTGCGTAAACGCCATGTTTTTGAATTATACTGCATATTTTAAAACTTCAGCCATCAAATTATATCCCATTGTCGATGCAATATTGAATGAAAAGTTGAAAGATGGGGGATTTAATTGCATGACTACAAGGAGCAAAGCTCATCACAGTTCATTGCATACCACCTTGTCTGTATTGGAAGGGTTATATGAATTTCAAAAATTAGATCAGGATTACAAAACCAAGGAAATCAGACGTGCGATACAGTCATCTATTGAATTTATTCTTCAACATCAACTGTTCATTTCTGACCGAACAGGTCTCATCATAAACAAGGCATTTATTAAATTAAGTTATCCTTGCAGGTGGAAGTATGACATTCTTAGGGCTATGGATTTTTTTCAATACGCTGATGTGCCGTGGGACCTAAGAATGCAACCAGCTTTGAATGTGTTGAAAAAAAGACAAAATAAGAATGGAACCTGGAATTTAAACGCAGCCCATCCCGGACAGGTCCATTTTACCATGGAAAAACCTGGAAACCCTAGTAGGTGGAACACCCTTCGAGCATTACGCGTAGTAAAACACTACGCTCAGGTCTTGAAATAACCAAATAATGGTAACCTATTGTTTACATTATTGAAAATCAATTATTCTGGTAGATTCATTAATGAAGATAAAAGGGTAGAATAAAATTGCCATTGGAATCAAAAGAGTTCGCGAAAAATAAGAGCGTCCAATTTTTACTATTATTTATTCATTAAAAAAAGTANNAAAAAGTAAATCTTCTGTTTGATTTCGTCAATTGTTTAAAATTGGCCCTATTTAAAGTGTACAGTATTTTTTACTATTTTTAAGCCTTGTAAACGTTTCCAGAAAATCATTTCTGAACAATATAAATTACATTTTTTCTTAATCTAAGATGTTGAAGATGCATAAAACCATAGAAAACGAATCCAAAATAATTTAAGAAATTTAAAAGACCATTTCAATACAATGAAATATTTTCAAGTACTGCCTGTTTGGCTGTTCGTTTGCAGTGCCATCTTTGCACAAACCAATGTTCGTGCCTGGTATGCCCAGGGACAAGTGTGGATTGTATGGCAAATCGATAAGCCTAATCCTGAAACTTACGGAATATATAAAAGATCAACGCCATTTAACCAAACTGCTGATGCTACACTCATCGGCAGACCTTTTCACTATGAATATCTTCCGGGTACATATTGGGAGCAAACAGGAGATACCACCTTCACTTACCGGATTCCAGGTCCGGGAGGAGGGACGTATCAATTAGCTTCAGGCGAAGCGCTTTTTGTTGAAACTGTAACCCATTCAGGCGCTGCTTATTATGCCGTTGCTGCATGGGGAAATACTGCAGTGACTCCAGGAGTAAACATGACTCAAAACCTTGTGCAGTTTAACTATGACCCCATCAACCAACCCGTAAACTGTCATCTTCAACTGATCGATATATTACCTACTGGCCATAAATCCTTATGGTTTTCTATGTGGGCAATGGGTCGGCAAGATGAAAATGCAGGCCGTCCTGATTTTCCTGTATTGGCAAATGCGGCTAAAAATGGTATGCCTTCAATGTTCATCATCAGTCAATCCTTGTCCCTTGACACTGCTGGTGGAAAGAAATTTCCAATGACACACTTCCTGCATGGCGGTGGTATGTTAGCCAATCAGTTTCTGGCAAATGATTTCGATATTTTTAATATCGAACCAATTCAAGGCATTTCCGTGTCACACAACGATGATTTTGGTTTGAAAACAATTATTGAAACAGGTGATTCCGTTTTCACCAGTGGAAGAACGCTTTGGTTTGGTTGGACAAAAAGACATGATCCGTTTGATTACCATTTCAAAGCAGGTCCCGGAGATACAGTAATCAATTATACCCAACGACGAATAGTTTGGATTAATGACTGGCTAATAAAACAATTTCCCATTCATCCTGATCATGTAGCCGTCATGGGATATAGCATGGGGAGTGGTGGAGCCACTGCGCTGGCAAAAACCTATCCTGAAAAATTCTCTACTGCATGTTTGTTTAACTGTGGTTTAAGAAGCGGGGTTGATCCTACCAGTCAGGCCATTGTCGGTTCGATTGCCATGAATCTGCCCACAAGTTTAAAGGGATTTTCTGGTGAAACCAAGCACATCAATGATGTCTTTGACCTCAATTCGAGACTCTCTCCATCCCGTGATTTTCCTTTGGTCAGACTTTGGGTTGGAAAAAATGATATCAACGATCGGATGTACTGGGCTGCCGATATGGTAGTCCAGCTTCGATTAGCTGATTCACTCGGATGGGGTACTCAAATTAACTGGGATGAACGGCCCCATACGTATCAAAATGCAAATTATCATTGGCTAAAAGGATTTGCATCTAACCAACAGACCCTATTGGACAACCTTTCTTTTCAGGAAGACTTTCAATCTAACATTTCATTTCCTGCATTTTTTAATCATCATCTGGATGTGCAAAACAATGATCCCGGTGATGGTACGCCTGGTACTGGTCCTCTTGGGGTTGGCGATGATTGGGGCACCTGGGGTGGTTATCACCGATGGGAGAATACACAAGAGAATTCAACCGGTTGGCGAACCACCGCCTGGATAGAATCAAAAGCAGATTATGACAATGACAACTGTCCAAGTGATTTTCTGACTACCGACGTCGCCATCCGAAAACCACAACAATTCAAACCGACCAGTGGAACTACATTGTTTTGGCAAGTCGTGGACTCGGGCACGAATCAACTGTTGCAAAATGGTACCACCACAGTTCAATCAGATGCACTTGTTGTCATACCAAAAGTTAAAGTTTTTAAGAGTGATACCCGCAAAGTTAAAATTGAAGTATCGACTAAACCGGTTTCCACTGAGGATTATGAAAAAAACTATCTCCGCATAGATATTCGCCCAAATCCCTCCAACGAATCTTCTCATCTAATCGTTCAAGCCGAAAAAGAAGTTAACGCAAAAATAATTGTCTCGGATCTTTGCGGAAAGGTTCAATCTATAGAAATGCAATTTCAGCCTGGAGAAAATCACATCCCTCTCGATGCCCTGGTTCACAATTCTGCAGGATATTATATGGTTTCCATCAAAACGGAAAGGCATACCGAAATTCTTAAATGGATCAGACAATAAGAATGAAAATTTTGGTATACTTTTACTTTCTGGAATACCTAAAAAACCAGTATTAAACGCATAAATACATTGCCCAGCAATCCCCACCCTTAATGCACAAATGAATCGTATGAACCACGAGTATTTAAACAGCATCAAAAAGCAATTTGAGTATTATAAGTTACTCGGTGAAAAAACAATCGATCAACTTACCGATGATCAACTTTTTTGGAAATACAATTCTGAGAACAACAGTATTGCAAATATTGTAAAACACTTATGGGGAAATATGCTATCTCGCTGGACGGACTTTTTAACTACGGATGGGGAAAAACCTTGGAGACAAAGAGATGCAGAATTTGAAAATGACATTACCTCCAGAGAAGAGCTTATGGCTAAATGGTATGAGGGATGGAATTGCTTTTTTACTGCAATCAATGGATTGAAAGAAAGTGACTTATCCAAAGAAGTGTTCATCCGAAATATGGGGCATACGGTATTTGATGCCATTAATCGCCAACTTGCTCATTATCCATATCACATCGGTCAAATCGTCTTTATAGGGAAAATGTTGCGCAATGATGACTGGAATTCACTTTCTATCCCTAAAGGACAATCCGATAAATACAATGCGGATAAGTTTTCAAAACCTCCCCGTCCTCAACATTATACGGATGAATTTCTGAGTGAGAAGTAATCGCCTGTTTTTATAACGGGACTCTAAGGCTTTCCAAGCATATATCCGTACTCTGATCAACGATGGCCAACGCCTTGCTCAAAGAAAACTCAGCAAATGTAAAAATCCTTTGTTCGAAAATAATTTCTGACTAAAATCGTTAAAAAGTAATTAGGATAATTCAAGCATGCTTTAGCACTGGAGACTGCACGAAGATCACCTTGAATTATTTTTCAAATTCTTCTGGTTCAATTTACTTTTTGATATCTTTGACAAATTGGTAAACATCAAACAATGAATTCATCCTACATTCTTCGAATGAAATTTAAATATTATTTATTAATATTTATTCTATTGTTTGCCAGGGGATGCGATTTTTACTCCACCAGTCTTTGGTTTTTTGACAATCCAACCGGCGAGCAAAATTTTTTTTATCGGATTTTTGGTTTTGGATGGTCTGCTTTGTTGGTAAGTAATGCCATCATCGTCGCATTGATCATTTATTGTTATTATTACTATAGTTTTAAATATCAATTATCTCCACCCACAGAAAAATCTTACTCAATAACAGATTATGTGTCGTTGAGATATTTTAAGAAAAAAGGGCTTTTCCATCAAGTCTTTTATAAGCTTCCAACCGATAAAAAAACAGGGATAGGACATTTTGGATATGTCATGATTCGGGTAGCGATCGTGGGGAGTTTCTTGGCTACTTTTCATAACCTCTGTCAATTCTACAACATTGATGCATACAATAACTTCAGAGAACTTGTTGGAAGACCCTTATGGGTCATTTATGGATTAATTTTGGCATCTTTTATTTTCTTCCAATACCGGTTGTGGAAAAAAGAGTTCGAACTGTCCAGACAGCTAGATGAAAAAGCTGTTACGGCGGAAAATGGATTGGTCACCCGTGATTAAATCATCTAAACATAGGATTTGTTTTCGTGGATTGGAATAATCCTATCGCCCAAATGAGCATACCAAGAATCTTTGAAGAAATACCAAATATAAAATTATATCATCATCCTATTACTCCTTAACTTTATTGGTTATTGACAGTCTAAATGAATTCCTTTTAAAATAATTACTCAATTTATGGCGGAGATCAAGACCAAAAAAAATGACACCAATGTTTATGAATTTATTCAATCCTTTGCTGATTCCGAACAAAAAATAAAAGATAGCCATGAACTGATTCAGTTGATGCAGGATTTCACAGGTTATGAACCCAAAATGTGGGGGCCCAGCATTATAGGATTTGGGTGCTACCATTATAAATCCGAAAGGAGTCGTCAGGAAGGTGATTGGCCACTTGTGGGATTTTCTCCCCGCAAAGCGGCTTTCTCGCTTTATGTTTACACCGGACTCAAAGAACATGAATATCTCCTAAAAGATCTAGGAAAATTCAAAATGGGAAAAGCCTGCATTTATGTTAAAAAACTATCGGACATCGATCCAGAAGCTTTGAAAAAGCTAATGAAAGCGTCCATTGATTATCTAAAATCAAAGTACAATATCCTACATTGATCTTCAGTGGCTACAGTTTAATCTGACGGCCTAAAATTTAGACTTGACCTAGGCCAACCCACTTATGTCGTTTTATATCTCAGAAAATCTGTAGACTTATGCACTCTTCATGCATCAAAAATGATGTTTAAGGGATCCTAATATTAACCATACGACACTTCGATGAAAGTCCGAATTACCATAAATTTTAGCTATATTTCTTATCCTGGCTTAAGCCTAATGTTCCTGTTATTTTTCAATTTAGGAAGCGAGGCCCTAAAAGGACAAACATGTCCCAGCATGTCCACGTTTTGCAATGACGTTCCATTAACCTGTGGAGCCAATAACCTGAACAACTCGAGCTGTACACTATATTCAGTCAGCGATTATATTGGTGACCGTTGCAATGAACTCTGCACGCGTTCGGCCCATAATCAAGTGCATTATGCATTTGTGACCAATGGTAGCAAACTCGATATTGTGGTGACCACCTCCAATTGTTCTAATGAATGGGGCTATAATCCTGGACTTGATTTGGGGGTAAGTACCGCCTGTTGCGGGGGCACTTCTGTTTCTTGTGTTCGATCACCCACTCCAATTCCTCCCAACTATCAGTTAAAAATGACGATTCCCAATCCAGTTCCTTGTAAAATTTATTATATGGATCTTGATGGGTTTGAGGGTTCAGTTTGTGATTACACGATCAATGTAACCGGAGGCAATGCACCTCTTCCATTGGTATTAAAGAACATCAACAACAATCCAAATAATCGGATAGATATCAGTTTGGGCGCTTGTGCCTACAAATTCTCAGTTGAACCAAAAAATGAACCGTGCGAAGGATATTATGAATGGACCTTTGATGGAACCCCATTAAACGATTTTGACCGTGAAGTCAAACTTGATTTTCCAGATGAGGGTGATTTTACTTTATGCGTCAAAGGTTATATTGGAATACCCTCTTATAATTGCGGTCAATCCAATTTAACCTGTACAACCATTCGCGTAAAAAAAGACCAGTTTTACGCAGGTCCCCGGGTATTATGCAATGAACAGATTGGTTATAAATGGTACCAACATAGAATTTACTCAAGCGGAGTGTATAAGCAAGAATTGATGGAGAAATGCCATGTATTTGACAGCATTGTAGAATTTATTCTGCTACCCAAACCACAACCAGGTATTGTCAATTACATTTCGTGTTCGAGAAGTGATCCCTATTTTGATCCCGTCCATAAAGATTATTATCGAAATTGTACTGCGCATAAAAAAATTAATGTTCCTAAATCAACAGAAGTCTATGGATGTGATAGCAGTTACATCCTGAATGTTGCATTTGTAGACTTAAAAAATACTTTTCATCTAAGGTGCAAAAATGGAAATGTCTATATGGTTCCTGATTTGATCAATTATACGGATACTTGTGGACTAGGAATACAAATGAATTTTTCATACTCCTGGTACGAAAAATTAAATAATAACATTCAATTTATCAGTCATGGACCAGAGTTAATTATATTAAGAAAAGGAACTTATCAATTACAGGTTCTAACCCAATATGCATTGGGTACAGAAGTTGGTTCTTGCGTCATCTCATTCGATGAAGATATTGATGAAGATTCCTATTTATCAACACCAAATACCGGTTCCATTCTAGGAAAAATGCAAGTCTGTAAAGCAGATATTGAATGCTATTCCATCAATGACATTGTAAAAAATCCTTATTCATTTACCTGGAGTGTTGATCAGGGTTTTATTATCACACCAAACCCGGACACTGCAAAACGTGTTTGTGTGCAATGGGATAAAACCAGTACGATGACGCATGGCAAAATATGCGCAAATTATTCTGATTCATGTTCAAGCAATCTACAAGCTTGCCTTGAAATTGAATTCGGCAAATCCTTAAAAGAAATTGCCGGACCCGATCAGAAAATTGGTGGAGTGCTTGGAACAAAAATGAATGCTCAAGGCAAAAAAGGACTATGGACCTATGCCGGCGGTCCCGGTTCGGTTAATTTTACTGACCCAACCGATCCAAAAACACGTGTGAGGGTTACCCGATTCGGAAGCTATATTTTTAAATGGACTACACATGAAGGAGATTGTGAGGTCTATGATTCCGTGACGGTAAATTTCTACCTTGAGTTTCCCCAACTGGAAGGAGAATATTATAAACCTTTTTATAAATTTGATTATAAGGAATATCCAATCAAAAAAATTAACACTGAATATCTGGATCATCAATTAAAGATTCAGGGCGAGCTCAAGTTTTCAGGCATATCAAATTATATTATTTTTAATGGGCACGGCACAAAAATCTGCAATGGCACATTCATGGCAGATGAGAAAGAATTTACTCACAGCTTTTATTTTGATTCAGCGCCCGGATTGTATTACCTCGTTCTTAAAAACGATGCAGGTATTTCTGTCAGTAAATTTTTGATTGTTCGCTAGGAATAACCTTAAGGGGACACTTAATAATTGCTATCTACTTTCACGAAATTACCCAAATGTTATTTCGCCACACGGAACATCACTTCTGGAAATCATTACCCTAAAGAGCCACAATCTGAAAGGACCAGTTAATACTACGTAGATTCTAATCAACCCGATTATATCGCGATGAATTCATTTTAATACACATGTTGGCCGCCGTTGATTTCGTAATTAGCCCCTGTAATGAATGCTGCTTCCTTACTCGCCAAGAAACTGACTAAATGAGCTACTTCATAAGTGCCTCCCATTCTTCCTATAGGAATATTGGCGACAATTTTATTGCGATAGTCTTCAGGAACTGCCATCACCATATCGGTGGCGATGTACCCGGGGCTAATGGTATTCACCGTAATTCCCAACTTTGCCACTTCGATGGCCACCGTCTTTGTCAATCCATGCATACCGGCTTTAGCTGCTGAATAATTAGCTTGTCCAAATTGAGCACGTTGTCCATTTACGGAAGAAATATTGATGATACGTCCATATTGTTGCTCAATCATCGGGTTAATGACACACCGTGTACAATTGAATGCAGAATACAGGTTGCTTTTGATGACGATATCCCAATTTTCAAAACTCATCTTCCGAAAAGAGCCGTCGCGTGTAATCCCTGCATTGTTCACTAAGACATCAATAACACCATAATCTTTATGAATTTGCTGAATCATGGACTCTACTTCAGAATAATCTGCCACATCAGCTTTAGCCATTGCAAAATCATAACCTTCAGCCTTCATTTTTTCATGCCATTGCTCTGCTTTTAGATCCGACCGGTAATTTGCAATTACAAAATAGCCATCTTCAGCCAGAGTTCTGCACATGTCCGTTCCCAAACCACCCGTTGCACCGGTTACCAGTGCCAAGTATTTTCCATCTTTCATGAGTGTGTAAATTTTGTCAGCAAATTAATCAATATATTAATGTTATACCTTAACCTAAAAAAAAGAAATGAAAAAATAATTTTAACCTGCTGATGAATTGGAATCCGCGTCGTATTTCGGTTAGTCAATGCAGTGGGTCCAACTATGTTTTGGAATTAAACATGGGTATGTCCGCTCACTTTAAAGGAAAAAGGGCCAGGAAACAAATCAATATAAAATAATCTTACCAAATACCATTGTGTGTCCCTTTTGTAGTCTTATGATGTATAAACCCGAAGGTATTTTTTTCATTGAAAACGAAAACCCATCATGATCTTGAATCCATCCGTCCAAAACCTTATTTCCTTGCAGATTATAACACTCAAGCCAAATTTTATCACTCCCAAACGTATGCCCGACGAGGTTAAGTTTATTGTCTGTTGGATCAAAAAACCATTTGATTTCATGGTTTAACATACGTTCGTTAGTCTGTGTAACTACCCCATCCCAACCGGCAATTCTCGCCATCAGTACCCAAAAAGCCTTTGCAACGCGGATTCCTCCTGCAGCAATACTTCCCAAATGACCGCCTTCCGTCTCCGTAGTGTATTGAGGGCAAATTGCGGGAATATCAAGTCTGTCGTCTGGATGCATTTCGTCAAAGTAATCAATTCCATCCCGATTATCATAGCAAGGTTTACCGGAAGGATCGTGAGATAAAATATCTGCTACATCAAACAGAATGATCGAATGGGTTTTGGCATAGTCCCTCATTTGATCATTGAAAGCTTGAGATTCAATTGTTCCAATACCTCTGGCGAGTGAAGTGGTCCACCAAATGATTTTCTTATCCGAATGGGATTGAGCAAAATTAGCATAGTGGCTAGCATGATTCTTCCCGACTTTACTTCCAAAAAAACCATTCACGGAATCCGCCAACTTGGAACCACTCAATACCGAAAGGTAAGAGAATTGACAACCCATGACTTCAAAGGAATCCAAACGGAGGTTTACAAAGTCTATGAAACACGAAACATCTTCTGCGCAGTTGGCAGGCCAGAATTCATAGCGCCAGTTGGATCGATCCCATCTGTCTTTCCAATACACTTCGGAGGGTTGAACAGCATATTGCGAATCACGATGCTGGTAACGTTTGCAATAACTTGGGGCTGAAGCCCATTCATTGGACAGACAGTCCAGTGAAGAAGAAATGTTTGCTCCGACTGATCGATCCATAAACAACATTTTGGTATTAGCCGCTGCATTTTTATATTGTTCAGGAATTCGTTCAAAATCATTGACAGATAAGTGATCAATGATCAAACTTTGGCTCAAGAGATTATGCATCATGAACCATCCTATCAAGCATATATATGATCGCACACTACAATTGTTTTCTTAAAGTTAAGCAACCTTTAATAATAAGAATGAAAAAATAATTCTACATTCCTTTTCTTCTGCCTGCCATGAACTCATCGATTACCAATCTGTGTAGTAAATTTACAAGACAACGCTTAGTTTATATCAGGAAATGAAAAATTACTACTCCATAAGTCCGGAGACCAGCTTAAACCAATTGAATTCAAGCCTGGCAGGATTGGATAGCGTTGAGGTTGATGCAAGAACGATCCAATATGGTAAAAATGTCCTGATTGAAAAAAAGAAGACAACTGCCTGGATGCTTTTGCTTAACCAATTCAAAGATTTTATGATTGTGGTTTTGATCCTGGCATCCATTCTTTCCGGAATGTTGGGTGACCTGACTGACACCTACATCATTCTGGCCATTATCCTGATCAATGCAACTGTAGGTTTTTACCAGGAATTCAATGCAGAGAAAGCATTGGAAGCATTAAAAAAGCTTGCCGTCAGTTTAACCAAGGTACGTCGCGGCAACGTTGCACAAATGATCCCTTCAGAAGAATTAGTCCCTGGGGATATAGTTCTTTTGGAATCCGGCAACATTATTCCTGCCGACATGAGAATTCTCGAATCGCATCTTTTATCGGTAGATGAATCTTCCTTGACCGGTGAATCTTTATCGGTAGATAAAAATGCACGAAGCCTTGAAGGATCTCCTCTTATTCCAGCGGATCAGACCAATATGCTTTTTAAAGGCAGTGTGGCAACTCGTGGCCGGGCTGTTGCTTTGGTTACTGCAACCGGAATGCAAACCGAGTTGGGTAGAATTGCAGGTATGCTCCAGGAAGAAAAACTGAAAACTCCCCTCCAGGACCGAATGTTGAGATTTGGCAAAAGTTTATCCTACGTTGTATTTTTGATTTGCATCATCCTTTTTGTTGCAGGTTTGGTCAGAGGTGAGGACCCTTTTAGTATATTATTGATCTCCATTAGTCTTGCCGTGGCTGCCATACCTGAAGCATTGCCGGTACTGATTGTCATAGCATTGGCTCGTGGTGCATCACGACTGGCTAAAAAAAATGCATTGATCCGAAAATTACCAGCAGTGGAGACTTTGGGTTCAGTCTCCTTTATATGCAGTGATAAAACCGGCACATTGACACAAAACCGCATGCAACTTGTAGAGAAGGTCTCCTTGGTTCAGGAAACATTGGGTAGAACACATCCTGAACTAGAACTGGCTATGTGTCTTAATCACGATGTAAAGTACAATGTTGTGGATGGTTGGCTTGGAGATCCTACTGAAAAAGCGCTGGTTGAATATGCGGTAAAAACTGTGGGAATGGATACTTATGAAAATTATCAAGCGAAATTTCCACGCATCCGTGAATTGCCTTTCGACGCTGATCGAAAATGTATGACCACCGTTCATCATTTTGGTAAAGAATTTCTCATATTAACCAAAGGCGCACATGATGCCATAGCGGGCATATTACTTGATAAATATCAAGCAGATGGTCTATTGGAGAAAGCTGATTATTTTGCACATCAAGGGATTCGGGTGATTGCTTTTAGTTATAAGATTTGTCATGAATTACCCGAAGAATTTAATTATCAAACCATCGAAAACGGACAAGCATGTCTTGGCTTTGCAGGGCTAGCTGATCCAGAACGAAAAGAAGTTTCCGACTCTTTGCGCATTTGCAGAGAAGCAGGAATTCAGGTTATGATGATCACCGGAGACCATCCGGCAACTGCGTCTTATATCGCGCGTAACATAGGTTTGATCAAGGATCAGGACAAAACACTTTCAGGTTCAGAAATAGCCAATATGCCCACTGCACAATTTGAATCGGAGGTGGAGGCCATTAAAGTGTTTGCCCGGGTCACCCCAGAGCAAAAACTGAATATCATTAAGGCACTTCAGCGAAAAGGACATGTAGTGGCCATGACAGGGGATGGGGTCAATGATGCAGCTTCTTTAAAAGCTGCGAACATTGGTGTGGCTATGGGAATTACCGGAACAGACGTATCCAAAGCAGCTTCTGATATGATCCTTTTGGATGATCATTTTGAAACCATCGTACATGCAATTTACGAAGGGCGTCGGGTGTATGACAACATCAGAAAATTTATCAAATACATCCTGACGTGTAACACCGCTGAAATTTGGACCATTCTTCTGGCCCCACTGATGAGTTTACCGATTCCATTGTTACCTGTCCAATTATTGTGGATTAACCTGGTGACCGATGGATTTCCCGCATTGGCGCTCGCCAGAGAAAGGGCTGAACACCATGTTATGAAAAGGCCACCGCGTCCACTAACCGAGAGTATCTTTTCAGATGGTTTGGGTTATCACATCATTTGGGTGGGATTGTTGATGGCAGGTGTAACCTTAGGGATCCAGGCATGGGCAACCGTGAATAGCTCCGGCCATTGGCAGACCATGGTGTTTACAGTATTGGCATTTTCACAATTGGGACATGTGATGGCCGTAAAAAGTGACCGGACATTTTTATATGAACAAGGAATTTTTTCAAATAAATTTCTCATGGTATCAGTGATGATCACTTTTATACTTCAAATGCTGGTCATCTATTGGCCGGTAATGCATCCCATTTTCAAAACACAACCCCTTACCCCGAAAGAACTGATGATCTGTCTGATGATGTCGGTTGTGGTATTTCATGCCGTGGAATTTGAAAAATGGATAAAATACCGGTGGAAAAAATCAAAACAATCATCCTATGATTTAATATAGAATCATCATACTAACATTCGTTAGTAAATCAGGATCAACTGTCCGGTGCTTGCCATTGAAATTTAACAATTCACCCAGATTCCACTAAAATCTTAATCCATTAGGATCCGATATTCTTGTGGAATGCCAAAGCATTCATCGGATCAATCAATACTGCCTTAACCTATTCTATCAATGAAGCGTATAGAGTTTCATATAAAGGGAGAATGGTGTCAATGTCAAATTCGTGGGCCCGCCTTAGCGATGCTTCTCTGAATTGGAGTTGCTTATTCTCGTCCTGCAACAACTCAAGAGCCCTTTCAAACATATATTGAACATTTCCTACCGGGCAGGTCCATCCTGTTTGCCCATCCACAATGACTTCCCGTAAGCCACCAGCGTTGGAAGCAATCACAGGAACCTCACAAGCCATGGCTTCCAGGGCAGCCAGTCCGAAACTTTCATGTTCGGATGGTAATAAAAACAAATCGGCAATGGACAGTAACTCCTCTACGATATCTTGCTTTCCCAAAAATTTTACCTCGCCGCAAAGATCCAGGTCCCTGCACAAAGCTTCGAGACGGGGTCTTTCTGGACCATCTCCAACCAGCAACAATTTAGAAGGAATGACATGACGCAACTTTTGGAATACGCCAATGGCGTCATCAATGCGTTTTACCTTGCGGAAATTGGAGATGTGCATGAGGATTTTTTCCCGGGGCTCAGCAAATTGCGCCCGCAAGGCGGAATTGGCTTTTCTGCCAAAACGTCTGAAATCGATAAAATTTGGAATAACGTGTATGTCCTTATTCATATCGAAGGACTCAAGCGTTTGCATTTTCAATGAATTGGAGACTGCCGTTACAGCATCCGACTGATTAATGCTAAATTCCACAACTGGAAAATAAGATCGGTCAGCCCCAATCAGTGTAATGTCTGTACCATGCAAGGTCGTCACGAAGGGTAGCTTTTTGCCTTTGGTTTTTAAAATTTCGCGGCTCAGATAACCAATCGTGGCATGCGGCAATGCATAATGGACGTGAAGTACATCCAGGCCTTCGAAAAGGGCCACATCGACAATTTTACTGGCCAGGGCCGTATCCATTGGCTTGAATTCAAACAAAGGATACTCCATAGGAGCAACCTCGTGATAAAAAATATCCGGTAAAAAATGGCTTAAACGGGCAGGTCTCCGGTAGTTTATAAAATGTACGCGATGTCCCTTTTCTGCGAGAGCCATACCCAATTCCGTTGCGACCACCCCGCTGCCTCCATAAGTCGGATAACAAACGATTCCAATGTTCATCAATTTTCCCATGCTTTATCCTAAACAAACTAACTTTCCGAATGTTAATCCCAACATTGACTTTAAGCTTCAATTATTGTATTCTGTAACTCAAACCTGTACCCATTGTTACTTTTCGCAGGTTAAGCGCAATATCGGAAAAGCAGGAATTTTGAGTTAATTGAGATAGAAAAAAACTAAATACCATTTTTTGGCCATATATTCAATAGCGGATTTAGAAATTTTGACAGGGATAAAAGCCCATACCATCCGCATTTGGGAGAAGCGGTATTCGGTCATCAGGCCTAAGAGAACCCACACCAATATCCGTTATTACGATGACGAGGATCTGAAGAAATTGGCCAACATCGCATTACTCAATCAAAATGGCTTTAAAATTTCTCAGTTATCCGAGATGCCCTCTTCGGAAATCGAAGGCATCGTTGCTAATTTCAACGATGTTGAAGTCTTTAACCGTGATGCCCTGGATGCATTAACCCTATCTATATTGCAATTGAACGAGAAAAATTTTGTTCATCTCATCAATACCAATTCAAATCAGCTTGGTTTTGATAAGACGTTTAATGAAATATTAATGCCACTGCTGGATAAATTAAATGACATGTGGCTCAGTGGTTCGATTAAGAAAGTTCACGAGGAATTTGTAAGCAGGATCATTAAGAAAAAACTGATTCAGGAATTATGCAAATATGAGCATCAAGAACTATGCTGTTCATCCTGTTTCCTGTTATTTCAACCATTGGACGAAAAACAAGAATTGAACCAACTTTTTGTGGAATTAACCATTCGGAAGAATCATTTTAAAGTGGTTGATCTGGGATCTGAGCTTATGGTGAATGATCTTGTGGATGCCATTCAAATTGCGAAACCAAAATTTCTTTTCAGCATCATTCATGAGGAAAACTCAATTCCATTTATTGAAGACCTGCTTAAAGCTTTGAAACTTATACAGAATCCTCCACTTCTACTTCTAACAGGGTATTGTTCCAGCCATTTTTTACATCAGGCAGAATTTATTAAAATTGTTCAGGGTTTTGAAGATTTTGAACAATTTATACAAAATGCCAAGAATATGTGCAATACCGGAAAACGCAACTAATATGAATCTGCAGTATTTACTGGCAAGCACTTTTGCATTGGTAATTTACGCTTGTAACAGCGGAACAGGAGTTAAATCCTGTGGAGCCAACAAACCAAATGAAGACGTTCCCACCGATAGCTTTCGCATAGAAATAGATCAATCACTTGTTTATTGGAGTGGCTCTTCTCCATCCGGATCACACAATGGATTGGTTAAACTGGCCGGTGGTGAATTGTACTTTAAGGAAGATATTTTGATCGGCGGAGAAATTCGAATTGATATGCGCAGTATTGAAAATCTGGACATTGAGGATAGCAGTGATCGCAAGGATCTGGAAGATCATCTTCGCGAGGTTGATTTTTTCAATATAGACACTTTTCCTGTGGCAAAGTTTTTCGTCAAGGGTTCTAATCCGACTTCTGATACGCTAAATAATATCGTTGTCCAGGGGGAAATTGAAATTAAAGGTATTCGCAAATCAATGGTAGTGACGGGTAATGTACAAAAAACAGAAAACCGAACGTTCGTTAGTATTCCTGAATTTACCATTGATCGAACCGATTTTAATATCATGTATCAGTCAAAAAAGATATTGCCTTCCATCAAAGATGGATTTATCAATGATGACATTGCTTTAAGCATCAATCTGATGGGAATCCGCAGCAATAGTCTGGAATGATGGTCCCTCTTAAGAAACCAATATTTATTTAAGATAGGTTGTAAGATAATGTCAGGGCCACACACCTCTACAATATTATATTCTTCGTATGATTAAGATGTCAGGGCTACGCCCC
>JRYK01001430.1_pt1 | contig 25698 bp, 23 predicted proteins | sample 235381 | NCBI WGS metagenome assembly JRYK01 (sample SAMN03074220, study PRJNA261476) | activated sludge metagenome | biome: Wastewater Treatment Plant; feature: Wastewater; material: Activated sludge; isolation source: activated biomass of a wastewaster treatment plant treating hydrocarbon... ... | reverse complement strand
CGCAACGCCCGCGTGGTCGAGATAAATGCCCGTTTCAACGATAGGAAACTCCTTTCTGTATTTCTCTATCGCGGCCGGGTCGAGCCCTGAATATTCCCGATTATTCATAGAATGATAAAACTAACGCAATGAACGGGCGGTATCAATTACAATATACAAAAAATACTATTTGACAAATTAAAAAAAACGTGCGATAGTAAGGTTTTTGAGTAGATTTTCAGGAGGAATATGGATTTATGCAGGGTAAAGTAAAGTGGTTCAACAGCTCCAAAGGTTACGGCTTCATCCAGTCGGATGAAATAGGCAAGGACGTATTCGTTCACTACAGCGTTATCGAAGGAGACGGATACAAAAGCCTTACCGAGGGTGAGACCGTAGAATTTGATATTACGGAAGGGCCGAAAGGACCTCAGGCCACGAAAGTAGTCAAATTGAGCTCCGGACAGTCCTGATAGACATAACGATTTAAGAATAGCAAGCGCTCTGTCTTTCCAAGAAGATTCCTTCAAAATTGCTAGCCCGGATTTCTTTGTCCGTTTTTCACGCTGACGTATACCCGTTTCTTTATTTACTTGACAGATTTGCCGAATGTCCGCAATATTTTTAATAGTGTGCTTACGAGAAGGGATTTCCTAAAAGCGGCTTTCGCAGGAACCATCGGAGCAGCGGTTCTCCCGATCCTGAGCATATACGAAGGCTCTAAATTCCGTTTCACTCAACTCGAATATAACGGGGCATGGGACCCGAGGCCAAGGGATTATAAGAGGCTCATGAGCGCGCTCGAGCTTAGGACCAGCGTCATAGCCTCATACGACAGAAAGACCCTCAGGCTCTCCGACGGAGACCTTTTCAATTTCCCGTTCCTCTACCTTGCAGGGGACGAAACCTTCGAGCCGTTCACCGAGGAAGAGAGGAGGAGGCTGAGGAAGTATCTCAAGCTCGGCGGCACTCTTTTGATAGACGACGCATCTGGCGACGAAGTCTCATCCTTCGACTCACAGATAAGGGAGGAATTAAAGAGAGTTCTCCCTGAAAATCCGCTCTCGCGCCTTACGCAGGACCACGTGGTCTACAAATCGTTCTACCTTCTCTACTCCGCAAGCGGAAGAGTAATCATCAGCCCTTATCTCGAAGGCGTTACGTTCGCCGACGAAGACAGGACGGCTGTCTTCTATTCGAGGAACGACCTCGGAGGAGCCTGGTCCGAGGACGAGTTCGGCAAATGGGAGTTCGAGTGCCTGCCCGGCGGCGAATCTCAAAGAGAGCTCGCGTTCAGGCTCGGCATAAACCTTATTCTCTATGCGCTCACCGGAAATTACAAGGAAGACCAGATCCACGTCCCGTTCATCAAGAGAAGGCAGCTCTTGTAGCGAGTACTCGTAGGTAGGGTTGGGAAAATCGGCGCCTCTCCCTTCGGTCATTACATCCGGTCGAGCTTGATTACAGCGAAGACAGCGCCCTGCGGGTCCGTCATGACAGCCATCCGCCCCACTCCCGGTACGTCCATAGGCCCGTTCAATATCAGGCCCCCGAGAGACCGTGTCAAGTCGACGCAGCCGTCGCAGTCGTTGACCGCAAAATAAACGAGCCAGTTAGGAGGCACCTCCCCCCAGCTCTTGTCTATCTTCATCATTCCGGCCGCGGGCCGCTCGCCGTTCATGAACACGGTATATATCATGCCGCCCATGTCCTGCTCATTCGCGGACCACCCGAAGAGCCCTGTATAGAATTCGCCTGCCTGTACCGTGTCGTTTGTAAGAAGCTCGTTCCAGCATAATGCGCCGTGCTCGTTTACGATACTGGCTCCGATGTGCTTTATCGGCTGCCAGAGGGACACGACAGCTCCAGTCGGGTCCATTATCATAGCCATCCTTCCGGCATCGAATACGTCCATCGTGCCCATCAGGACGTCTCCTCCAAGATCCTTCACTTTCTTGACGGCTTCGTCAGCGTCCGACACGGATACATAACTCGCCCAGTGCGTAGGCACGCCGTGTGTCTCCTGCTCGGCCCACATCTGGTACATTGCGCCGACCTCTTTTCCTCCGAGGGAAGCCATCGTATACACCTTTTCGTCCCCGATCGGCACGTCCGTATAGCTCCAGCCGAAGAGTTTCGAATAAAACTCCTTGGCCGTATCGGCGTCTTTCGCCACGAGCTCAGGCCAGCAGAAGGTTCCCGGCGCATATTCTTTCATCTCACTCATTATCTAAGATCTCCCCGATGCACGATTTATTGTCAGCACGTCTCAAATGCATATACATATCAGCAAATGATATCACAAGAGAGTTAAAACAATATGAAGACCTAAACTTATAAAAAAGACCGGGGGTGATTTTTGAATCACCCCCGGTAGCCAAGAAGGACCCAAGGTGTTAGGGAGGGTATTGGCCCGGATAAAAGGTGGCATTATCAGTAAAACACTCCACGGTTAAGGGGATATTTAGAAAAAATTAAGCCTGTGTTAATGTTAGAGCTGCCGGCACTTTGTGGGAACGGAATTTGAAGCTCAGCCGGACGGCATCAGCCCTATTAACGGCGCGAACGTCTAAAAAGGAAATCACAGGAGGACTTTTATGGAAAGATGGTATGTATTAACCCTGCTCGCTCTCGTTTGTTTTTCTATCGGCAGTTTTCTCGGAAAGGTTGCGTCCTTTAAGGATATCCCATACCGCGTTTATTTCTTCGAAGGAGTCGGAACGCTCACCGTATTTACGACATTCATAATCTGGAACAGAAACGCGGTCTTCAATAACTTTTCCGTGAACTTCCCCGCCCTCCTTATGGGTCTCAGCTGGGGTGTAGGCACTGTACTTTTCATTATGGCGATCAAATACGCGAAGCTCTCCGTCCTCGTCCCGCTTTCCGCCGTCTATCCGGCGCTCACGGTCCTGCTTGCGCTCGTATTCCTCGGGGAGAGACTGGGGCCGAGAGAGATTGCGGGGGTTGTACTGGCCGTCGCCTCGGCTGCGCTCCTTGCCAAATAGAACGCTGCATGTTTACCCATCTGACGAAGTCTTATTTCGCGGTTTTTAAGCGGCGGTTTTTCTTCTCTCGAATTTCTTCAAGCTCCGTCTTGAGTTCGTGAACGCTCCCTTCGAGCTCCCCTATCCTCTCCAGAAGCGGAGAAACCGGATCGGGCAGCTTATTGTGCTCGAGGCCGGAATAGTAGGGGAAAACCTCTCCCGGTACGACGCTGCCCGGTATGCCCACTACGGTCGAATTCGGAGGCACGTCCCGGATAACCACGGAATTGGCCCCGACCTTCGAATTATCGCCGATCGTCAGCGGGCCCAGTATCTTCGCGCCCGCGCCGATCGTCACTCTATTCCCGATCGTGGGGTGGCGCTTCTCCTTCGTGAAGCTCGTACCGCCGAGAGTGACGCCATGATAAATGGTCACGCCTTCCCCGATCTCAGACGTCTCTCCTATGACGACCCCCATACCGTGGTCTATGAAGAAACCCTTCCCGATAGCGGCCCCCGGGTGTATCTCTATACCGGTAAAGAATCGCGCGACGTGGGACATGACCCTGGCAGTGAGCTTGAAGTTCTTGCCCCACAAGTAATGCGCGATACGGTGTGAGACAATAGCCTGAAAACCGGGATAGGCAACGATTACCTCGAGTGTGCTTCTCGCTGCGGGATCCTTCTCGAATACAGCCAGGAAATCCGCCCTGATGTCACTGAACATTCCCATATTATTAGTTAATGGCTGAAACGGAAACCATGCCCGGCACAGTAACAGTTATATTAAGTCCGGCCTGTTCGTCACGATCCCGCTCACGCCCATATCCCTCAGTCTCTCGGCCCTTTCCTTTTCGTCCACGGTCCACGTAAACAAATACATGCCCGCGGCGCGGGCTCTCTCGGCAAGCCCTCTCGTGATAAACCACCTGAACGGCGCGACCGCGTCCGCCCCGCACGCCCCGGCCGCCTTCAGCGGGTCGGCTGAGGCGAAGAGGACAAGTCCCGTCTTCAAATTCCGCTCAATCTCCTTTACCGCTCTAAGCCTGACGGGCTTGAAAGAGACTATGAACACGTCCCCCGTCACGCCGAACTCCTTTACGACCCTTATCACCCGCTCTTCGAGGCCGTCCTCCTTCAGCTCTATGACGAACTTCGTCCTCCCCGCCCCGCATTCCACCGCCTCTTCAAGCGTCGGTATCCTCTCTCCCATTCCTGCGTCGAGCGCCCTCAGCTCGTCGAAAGACTTCAAACGGACAGGCCCGCTGCCGTTCGTCGTCCGGTCGACCCTGCTGTCGTGAATAACGACCAGACGCCCGTCGAGCGACCTCCTCACATCGAGCTCGATCATGTCCGCCCCGAGCTCGATCGCTTTCCTGAAAGAGCGGAGCGTATTTTCAGGCTCGTAAGCGCTCGCCCCCCTGTGCGCTATCCTCAGAAATTTCTGTATGTCCCGCCCGCTCATCCAAGTAATATACACAGTAATACCAAGTCTTTGCTAATATTCCAAAAAATAGTAGAATGCTAGTGAATGAACGACTTCCTCCGGGACGTAGCGTACTTACTGAGACCCCACCAATGGGTGAAAAATCTGCTTGTGCTGGCTCCCCCCTTCTTCGGCGGCGCTCTTTTCACGAACGGCAGCATGTTCTTAAAAATGTTCCTCGCTTTCGTCGGGTTCTCGCTCGCTTCATCCACGGCCTACATCATAAACGACATAACCGACATCGAGCACGACCGGCTCCACCCTCAAAAACGGCAGAGACCGCTTTCTTCAGGAAGGATAAAAATTTTCACGGCGGCCGTGCTGTGCATCATCACTCTGGCGCTGTCTCTGGCGGCGTCATATAAAATCGGTCTGGAATTCCTCATGATCACGATCGCCTACCTTGCCCTGAGCCTCGCCTATTCTTTCTATCTACAGAGAATAGAGATAATAGACGTATTCTGTATCGCAGCGGGATTCGTTCTAAGGATAGAAGCAGGAGGTATCGCATCAGGCATAGAGGTCTCCAACTGGCTCCTCCTCACCACGTTCCTCCTGTCGCTGCTCCTCGCGTTCGGCAAGAGACGCCACGAGCTCGCGCTTCACCACGACCCCGAGAAGCCTTTCAGGGAGGTGCTCCAGCGCTACAATACCAACTTCCTCGACACCACGCTCAGCATATTCGCGACAACGGCCATCGTCACTTACGCCATATACACTGTCGAGATCGAGTCGAGAATATTCCTGCTCACGGTCCCCTTCGCCATATTCGGAGTGCTTAGGTACATGTATCTCGTTCAAACGGATACCAGGGGTGATCCTACGGAGTCGCTTTTTAAAGACATGCCTTTACTGCTTTCGGTGGTCATATGGTTCCTGATCACTACCGCCGTCATCTATTTCAAGGATATTACGAGCCTCGTCGAGTAAATTCTCGGGCAGACCTATCGCTATGGCGTTGCGGGCCTGCTCCCTGGCTTTTTCCTTCTCGCCTGTTCGCAAATATATCCTGGCCAGCAGAAGGTTCGCCCTGCCGTAGTACCTATAACGCTTCATGGCTTCTTTTACATACCCTTCCGCCTGCCTGTAGCTGTCGGCCGATCCCGTGAACTCGCCGTTGATGTAGTAGATGAGCCCCATGTGGTAGTAAGTCTTCCCGTAGCCCGGATCGTATGCGAGCGCCTTGCGGAACCATTTTTCGGCGTCCCGGTACTCTCCCTTGTCCAGATAAACGAGCGCCATATTGTTCGCTGTTATCGCGAGGCCCCTGGGGCTGTCTTTCAATTCCGGAGAAAGCGCTATACCGAGCTCTCTTACTGCTTCGTCGTATCGACCGGCATTCGATAACGCGAGACCGTAGTTCGAATGAGGGAGCGGATGGTAAGGAGACTTCGCCGATGCGTCCCTCCAGAGCGAGAGGTCGTCTTTCCATACAGCCTGTCTCTCGTACGCTGCGAAGGCGTAAATAACTATAAGCACGGCCCCGAGCGTCCATGCTGTCTTCCTCAACGGGACCCTTCTCCCGGCTGTGATAAGGAGATTTCCAATGATGAGGCAGAAACCGGCCGAAGGTATATACAGGTAACGCTCGGCGAGAGGTGTAGCCGAGATCGAAAACACGGCTATCAGCGCCGAGGGCCCGAGCGTGAGCAATATCCACAGTATCCCGAACGCCGTGACGTTCTCTTTTCTCTTCACTGATATGATGCCCAGCACCGCAAGCACGGATAGCACGGCGGCTGAAGAAAACAGATAGAGCGCCGTCGCGGGCACGTTCGTTATAAAGGCGTTGAAACCGAAGGGAAAGATGAGCTTATTCAGATAAAAGAAATATGAACCCAGGAGGATTCTGAAGAGTTCCCAATAGCGTGAAACAGCATCGACCCCCTCGCCCGGAACGGAGGAGACCCCGCTCGGCCCCTCACCGGCCGCTCCGTGCATCGCCTCGGGAATGCTCACGAACGCCCTCCCCCTCAGATAGAGATAAACGAGGAGGATAAGGACATAGGCCGCGTACCTGAGCAGGTTCCTCCGGTCAGCGAACCTCCCGGTGAGGAGATCGTAGGAGACGACCAGGAGTGGAAACGCAACCGCCACCTCTTTGGACATGAGCGCGAGGGCAAACGTGAGCGCCGCAAGCGGGAACAGCCATAGATTCCTCTGGGGCATGATATGGAATATGAATGCCGGGAACAGAAACATAGCGCAGAGCACGTCCGTCCTCCCCGCAACCCAGGACACCGATTCCACGTGCATCGGATAGAGCGCAAAAAGGACAGAGGAGAGCAAAGCGGCCGCCCCTTTTTCACTCACACCCAGCCCTCCCAGCACCAGGAAGGCCATAAGATAGAAAAGCACCACCGATATGGAATTAAAAAGCAGATTGCTCAGATGGAACCCGAACGGGGACAGCCCCCAGAGGGCCCGGTCAGCGACCAGCGAAGTATATATGGCCGGACGATAGTAGCTCGCGTTCTTGTTTTTATATACGTCGGGTATCACCACGCTCGTTATATATGATGCGTCGAACGATACGTTGCTCTTCGCTATTACCTCCACATCGTCCCAGACGAAATCATTTCTGAGGGAGGGCGAGTAAAGAGCGAACGATATGAGAAAAAGGAGGATCGCCGGCACGAGCCTGCCGGCCGTTAGTTTGGACAGTAATTCCATAGGCTGACTAATTATATCACCCGGGCGCGGATTATTCCCGGGAGGGGTTGGGGCCTGCCGGCAGATCGTTTCCACCGTGTCTCGTTATCCCACTGAGGCGCGTATACAGGATCAGCGAAAGAGGTCGTCTTCGGGATTCCTTATCAGCTCACTTGCGCCCCCGCCGCCCTTCTCGAAGCCATACCCCCTTACGATCACGACCGGGACGGAGTCCGCTTTCTCCATGACGAGCCCCGCGGCGGACGCAATCTCGTCGGCGACCGCCATAACGGTCGCGCTCAGGAGTAGCCCCTTTGAGTCCTCGCTGCCCCTGTAGTCTTTCAGCGGCTTTATCCCCGAGCACCCTATCGCTATATCGACGAGACCTTCCCTCCAGGGCCTCCCCACCGTGTCAGTGATTATGACAGCCACGTCCGCGCCTGACTCCTTTTTGAACCCCTTCGCGAGCCTCTCGGCGGAGAGGTCGGAATCCACGGGCAGGAGCGTCACGGAGTCCCCTCCCGACACGTTAGAGGCATCGACTCCGGCATTAGCGGATATCACCCCTCCCCTCGTCTCGACGATGAGCCTCCCCTTTTCAGGCTTACGCTGGTCCATCTTGATGATCTTTGTCGTCTCGCCGAGTATTACCTCGACCAGGCGGGGGTCCTTGCTCACTTCTTTCGATAAGGTCAAGGCAAAAGGGGACGGCTTCACATCGCCGAGCTTGACTATGCGGTTCTCGGCCTTCGATATTATCTTCTGGGCGAAGACGAGCACGTCGCCGTTCTCGAGGAAAACCCCGCTCCCTTTCAACGCGCCCAGCACAATCTTCACGAGGTCGTCGCCCGGCGCGATTTCCGGGACGCCTCTTACGGGGATTATCGATATTTCGCCTGAGACCTTCGCCATATATCTCCATGACCGTATCTATCGTAAGTAATGGAAGATAATAGTATAGGGCGAAACTTATGCAAGGAGGGTTCAGCCAAAATATTATTATGCGAGTCGCCCCGTCCTAACGGGACTTTCGACTCCCTCTTTGTTATACTAAGTTTTTATTCCCGGCGATTTCTGACTCCGCCGGGCAGGTCTTCTCGGAAAGAGAATGAAGGTCGCGAAATTAATACATAATATAGAGACGCTCGTCAGGCTCGCCGATAAGGAGTACTACTACAACGAAAACAATCTTTTGCTCAGGTTCACATCCGAAGATTCGGCCTTTGTAATAGGGACTAGGGAAGACGGCGCGGTTTATCTCTCGGTCTACTACGGCTCCGAAATGGGATTTAAGTTCTATATGAAAAAGGACGGCACGCTCCTTATGGAAGAGGGCAGCATGCCCGGACTGCTGGAGCATACCGGCCCCGAATATCTCCTCGACATGATAGACAATTCGGGCGAGTTCCTTCTCGGGTTCGGAGCCGACGCCATCGAGTGGGGAAACTACGAATTTAAAACGATGGATGAGGTGAGAGAGGAATTCGACAAGCTCAAACCGGCCGGCAAAAGCAAAGAAAAGAAACCGCAACAGCATTGATTCGACCCCGTCCTCGAGCCTGTTTTTCAAGCGTAATCGAGTCTTACTATTTCCGGACGCGGACCGCAACCGTGGAAGAACATGGCGGCACCCGCGCCGGAAAAAACCTTTTATTCCATCGCCTAAATCGGTTAGTATTTTAGGTGTAATTCCACATACAGGAGGCTATACAGAATGACGAGCAAGAATCTTATGAAGTCGGCAGTACTATCGATCTTTGCCATTTTCATTGTAGCTGGAGCGGGAACCGCAGTATCCCTCGCACAGAATGATACTGAGCCCGCAAAGCAGGGCGTGATGGACAAGATGCACCAGGAAATGATGGCCAAGTGGCAGCAGTACGCAACACCCGGAGAAGGTCATAAAGCCCTCGAGCCCCTGGTCGGCAACTGGGACTATACGGTCACGTGGTGGGAAACCCCCGAGTCTCAGCCGATGAAATCTACCGGCACGAGCGAAGTGAAATGGATAATGGGGGGACGCTACCTGGAGCAGACGGCTACGGGCACCAGCATGGGACAGGAATTTCACGGCATGGGATTAATGGGATACGACAACATGCAGAAGGAATATACAGGCGTCTGGATTGACAATATGGGTACAGGCATGATGACGAGCACCGGAACCTACGACCCCGCCACCAAGACTTTTACCGAGAAGGGCTCGTTCTCCTGCCCTCAGGAAGAAGGTGGAGAAAAATCCTTCCGCGGAGTAACGACCATGACGAGCCCCGACAAGTACACGTACGAGATGTTTGTCACGGGCAAAGACGGCAAGGAAGCCCGCATGATGGAAATCGTATACACGAGAAAGAAATAAGACCCGTCCGGTCCTAGCCCTTTTTCCGGTATTTATTCCAGACGAATGGCGCGGCCAGCTGTCCGAGGAACGCTTTGGGCATTTCTTCCTTGATCCCGAGCGTTCCTACGTGACGGTCCTTGGGATGATAATAGGTCCCGAACAGTATATCGAATATCACGAGGTTCTCCCCGTAGTTGTTGTTCCCCTCTTCGACCTTTCTGGAATGGTGCCACCTGTGAACGTTGGGCGTGATGAATATATAGTTCAGGACACCCCCGTGCATATATACGTTACAATGCGTGAGCAGTCCTATGAACGCCGTTATCGAGCTGAAATATATAAACACATCCCCCGGGACGCCCATGACAAAAAGGAGCGGTATGCTGAACAGGAGGCCGCCGAAGGTATCGACGAAATGGAACCTTCCGGTGTTGAAGAACCACAGCTTCTCGACGCTGTGGTGCACGGAGTGAAACCGCCACATGAAGTCCCACGTGTGGGCCAGACGGTGCTTCCAGTAGAGGCCGAATTCGCTGACAACCATTGCTATCAGCACCTGCACGACCATAGGCAGCCCGGAGGGCCAGAATGAATAGGCGGATTTATGGCCCATCGTCTCTATTATCCCGCTGATCAGCAGTAAAAAGAGCGCCAGCTGAATGAGCCCCTTGTTGAGCACGGTATGGGCGAAGTCAGGGAACTCCTGTCCGTCTGACTCGACCCACTCCTCCCGGTACGGCATCACCCTCTCGAGCACGAAGAGCGATGCGGCGAGGCTGAGATACGCGACGTTGAAATACAGCGTCGGCCTCCCGGCTTCTATTCCGCGATAAACGACGTATATCGGGACACCCAGAAGAAGCGGCCACAGAATGTACGACAGTATCTCCTTAGCTGCACTCTTTATCATCGGTATTACCTCTTCTCACCCTGCGCGGCTCTTATAGAATTCTAAATCAAAATTGGAATTTGATAAGGGAAGATTATCGGAATCCCTCACTCCGTATAATCATACACCGGATATTTTAAGATAATTTGAATTTCACCGGAGCACATAGAACGTGCTGAAGAAATACAGCTCATAAGGTTCGGGTCTTCGACTATTTCCATTTGATATTACAGCCGATGCTCGGTATCTGGTCCGAATCGACCGGCTTGCCGCTCAATATCCTGTCGAGCGTATCCCTTATATTCCTGCCGGTCACGGGCTTCCCGTTGCCGGGCCTCGAATCATCCATTTGTCCCCGGTACACGAGTTTCATATCCGCGTCGAACACGTAAAAATCAGGCGTGCATGCGGCTTCGTAGGCCCTCGCCACTTCCTGCGTTTCATCGAAGAGATACGGGAACGGGTAGCCTAACTTGAGAGCCACGCTCTTCATGTTGGCAGGAGAGTCCTCCGGGTATTTCGCGACGTCGTTTGAATTTATCGCGATGAATGAAACGCCTTTCGGAATGTAATCGTTTGCGAGCTCGACGAGACCCTTTTGGACGTGCTTTACATACGGACAGTGGTTGCAAATAAACATTACGACCGTCGCTTTGTCCGACTTCAGGTCGTCGAGACCGAGAGCCTTTTCGCTGACCGCGTCGTGGAGCTTGAAGTCCGGGGCCTTGGTACCTAAAGGCAGCATGTTGGAAGGCGTAAGAGCCATATTTCGTTCTCCTTACAATATCAGTTCTTTTCGTCTTTAAATTTTATCGTCTTGTGCGGGCCGTCGTCGAGCACGCTTATTCGGCTGAATTTACTCATATCAGCCTCCTCACAGCCCTGCTCAGAGAATTTAGATGAATCGCAGGCCTTATGCGGTGCCGGGTTTTTATTCTACATAGTACAGCCGCACAATCCTAGCTAGCCGGGCCTCCGCAGCGGCGCGGGGATCACAAATATTCCACCATAACGTACCCTCGAGACAGACGCCGTAAGCCCCTGTGACAATACGCTAAATAGGCAATTCTGTTCCCAAGGACATTCGCCCTAATCCGGGAGAGCCATCGGCTATTAACGGGCCGTTTATATCTTTTCTCGAAACAATACTTGACAGACCGGTCTGTCTTATATATAATGAACACCATGCAGAAGAAAAGGGATTTGACGAGCAGGGAGAAAATAATAAAAACGGCGACTGATCTCTTCTACAGACAGGGCTATCATCAAACGGGGATCAATCAGATAATCGAAGAGTCAGGGGTCGCGAAGGCGACATTCTACAGCAACTTCAAGTCTAAGGAGGAGTTGTGCATAGCTTACCTCAGGGAGCTCGACCGCCTGGATACGGACGCGGTAAAAAACCTGCTCAATTCTCTAAACAATCCGTACGAGAGATATATGGCCGTTATTAAAGGGGTAAAGGACTACGTTCAGGGGACGGATTTCCGCGGGTGCGCTTTCGGCAACATCGCGGTCGAGATAACCGAGCCCGAGCACCCGATACGAAAAGAGGTCAAGCTCCACGAGGACAGATTCCGCTCCATACTAAAGGACGTGGTGCGGGACCTTAAGAATTCGGATCCCGGGTTTAAACGCCTGAACGTCGACGACGTCGTGGATACGTACTATCTGATCCTCGAGGGAGCCATTGTCGCGAGCAAGAATTACAACGATACGTGGCCGCTCGACCGCGCCGTAGAGGCCGTAGAAAAACTGATAGAATAAAATTTTTGCTCATATTCAGACAGACTAGTCTGTCCAATAATCAGGAGGAGCTTTAATATGTGCAGCGCATGCAATACGGGTTTAAACCAGGCGAAAGCCGACCAGTTCGCGGAAAAGATGTTCAGCGTTCTCAATCACGGGGCCCTTACGATAATGATATCCATAGGGCACAGGACCGGTTTGTTCGATGCGATGAGCGATCTCACGCATTCAACAACGAGCGCGGAGATCGCGAATGCGGCGGGGCTCAACGAGAGGTACGTGCGGGAATGGCTGGGGGCTATGGTCACGGGAGGCATCGTCGAGTACGCGCCGGACGAAGGGACTTATCATCTCCCCGCCGAGCACGCTATGTGGCTCACGAGGAAAGCCACGCCCAATAACTTCGCCGTATCTACCCAATGGTTCTCCATAGCGGGTTCGGTCGAAGACCTCATCGTCGAGTGCTTTAAAAACGGCGGCGGCGTTCCTTACGAAGAGTATAAGCGGTTCAACGAGGTGATGTCAGAGGAAAGCAACCAGACTGTAGTCTTCCCGCTCCGCGACCACCTGCTCCCGCTCGTCCCTGGAATCAAGGAGAGGCTCGGGGAAGGGATAGACGTGCTCGACCTCGGCTGCGGAAGCGGATATGCGCTCATCCACATGGCGAAGATGTTCCCGAACAGCAGATTCACAGGGTATGACCTCCTTCCGGAAGCCATAGAGAGGGGAAGAGCGCGCGCCAGAGAGAACGGCTTAACCAACATCGCGTTCGAGTCCCGGGACGTCTCCAGGCTGAATGACAGGGAGAGGTTCGACCTCATAACGACGTTCGACGCCGTGCACGATCAGGCCGATCCCGCCCGAGTGCTGTCCAACATACACGCGGCGCTGAAAGACGACGGAGTTTATTTCATGCAGGACATCAAGGGCTCGAGCCGCGTCGAGAAGAACATGGACAACCCGCTAGCTCCGTTCCTCTACACCGTATCATGCACCCACTGCATGACTGTATCGCTTGCTCAGGGCGGGAAGGGACTGGGAGCTATGTGGGGGAGGGAGCTCGCGTGCGAAATGCTGAAGGAAGCGGGGTTCGGCGAGATAGAAGTCAAAGAGCTGCCGCACGACCCGATCAACTATTACTACATTATCAGAAAGTAATATGATACGAGGCAGGATGAAATAGGGCCGCTTTAAGACCTGCCCCGGTTTCGAGACACGAGGGCGTCACCGCAATTTAGAACGCTGATCCTCATCGGGAGCGAGGAATGGGCCTTCGTCAGGACCGCTGGCTTTGTCATCGTTCTCGGTCGTTTTCTGATCATTCGTAGGATAGGCGTCGTCGGGTTTGTACCAGTCATCGAAATCAGAAGACCCCTGCTTTTCAGTCTGAGAACTTTCCGTCGTATCGTTAGTGTCGTCGGCAAAAACGGGGTGAGACAATGACGAAGCTAACAGGATTGCCGATATCAAGATAAGCGTTCTCATAATCATATTCCTCCTGAAGAATAATTTAACCGGGACCCGGGCTCGGGGGCGGCGTTGGAACATCCTCGTCGAGGATCGGATTGCATTGCGTGCCGTCCCATCTGCCTTCCGTTACCGATATGCCTCCGGCGGGAGATACCCGTATCTGCCCGCAATTATCTATATTGGAATCCTCAGCGGGCTTTATCGTAAGAGTCTCATTATTTACGTCAGTACCGAAATCCCTCCTCATACCCGTGGGAACAAAAGCAAAATTAAGGGGTTGTCCGCCTTCGCCGAGGTTTTCCGATGCTGTAATATCGAGATCGGATTGGAATCTCTTCGAATGCTCAGACTGCATGCACCACACCGTGGAGCCCAAGTTGCTGTCCCCTCTCTCCATGATGAGTGAGATTTCCTTATCACCGGCCTGATACTGGACGTATGCGTCACATTGCGGACAGTCAGGGTCGGTATCGTCTACATCATCGCATCTCGCAAAAACGACCCTGTATTCGACCCCGTCCCTTACCGACATCAATTTCCCAGTCTGAAGCATGGACGATACGTTGTTCGTGACGCCGTCCACCGAGCGGCGCTCGGCAGACTTCCAGCTTATAAATGACGTACCGATCGCAAGCACGGTCATCATGATAGATATGACCGCCAAAATCTCGATAATGCTGTACCCGCTGGTATCATTCGCCTGCCGCATCGATCTTTTTCCTATAGGAGCTCTTCCCAGAATAGCGTCTGGGTCCTGGTAGGCAGAGGCGGAAGCTCCCAGACTATGAACTGAGACCCGCCGGCCACAGGGCCTCCCGTGAATGCCACGGACATGAGCACCGATCCCCTCGCACCAAAAGTCAGCTGAGCCGGTGTGGGCATACCCTCCGCAACCGTAGCACCTCCCGCTAAAGATTTTTGGGCGGCTGTACCTTGTAATATATCGCTTTGCGCGACCCCGGGAATTCTGGACAGAGCGGCTGCTCCCGTTATAAAATCGAGTGCGAATATACGCCCTAATCCGGTGCCGCTAGTACAGGGGTCCCCGGACCCGACTTCCGGAGCGTACGTAGTAAATATCAAAACCCTGTTAATAACGACGGGGACGCCGAATCCCTTTTCGCCGAGCTGAGGATTGCCGAGGTTAGCAGGGAATTTGACAAGAAACTCGCCCTGTGTCGAGCTGAAATTGTTGCCTACGGATGAGACGAACTGCCCATCTATTCCGGACTGCCCCTGGAGCGATATCACCTGGTTCGCCGAAGTTAGAGTCGTCGCGGTCTTTATAGTCTGCCCGCCGACGGCCGTTCCGCCCGCCAGATAAGCGGGTATGTAGTCATCGATAAAATTATAAAGCTTCCCGGATTTTGTGATGCTGCTGGGATCTCTCCTGTCTCCCGTAACGAAGATTACGTGTCGCCTTCCAAGGTCATCGAGGACTATGGTCGGAGCAAAATAAATCGGCTCGAGGTTCGTGGTCGGCACCTTGGGCTGGTTCTGGTTATTCAGACACTCAGTGCTTGTGTTCGCACAGAACGCTACATTTCCGTTCCAGTCGTCGGCCACCATCGTGAGGTCCCCCGCCGGACCGCTCTGAGCAATGCTTCCGTCGACTTCGATAGGCATGGAAACGTCGAAGCGCCACATCCTTCCGCATGTATCTCCGAAATAAGCGAGGTCCGTATAACCGTCGGAATTTATATCGACTGCGGCAACCCTGCTCGGCACGTCGCATGTCATTTGATTTATGTTCGGAAGTGCGGATCCTCCGGACGGGATCGGATGAGTGGGATGAAATTTGAATATCTCCTTACCCGTGCTTATATCGATTACCGCAAACGCCTTGCCGAAAGTAACGCCGTTAGTCGGGTCCGTATCCAGAGGATCGAGGCCTCCTCCCACAAACATCACCCACCTGTCCACGATCGTGGCCTCATCGTTGTCCGTAAACTTGAGCCTGATCCTTCCCATCGATGGAGCAGACCACGTGTTGCCAAAATCGTTGTCGAATACAGTCCAGAGGTGTTTCGGATATTCGAGCGTATCCTGCCCATTCTCGATATGTTCATGCAGGGAGTCGGCCGTACCGCAGTTCTCTCCGCACGCGGGATTGGTTACGTCGAGCGCAGTATAAGCTCCGCCCCCGTTCTGCGAGCCCGCGAGAAGCACCGTATGCCATTCCCTTCCGCAAATATCTATATTGCCGTCCGGAGCGTCCACGTTTTCATCGCAGGTGTCCGGTGAATTGTCATCCAACGCTATGCCGTTCGGAAAGCCGTCTATAAAGACGTCCCCGATAATAGGAGACCCGTCTGCAAACGACCTCTGGGCGAAATTGTCGAGCACAAAAGTTTTAAAATCGCCGGTCCTGTAATCGGGCGGAGCCGGGGTGCCGAAAACGATGTTCGCAGGAGAATTTGCGGAACCCGAGGGAGTAGCCAGCGAGTCCGCCAAATACGTAGGCGTCGCGACTCCGAAGAGCTCATATCCGGTGCCTTCGTCGAAGAACGGGAATATTTCCTCTTTCAAGGTAAACGGATTAATCTTGTCATCCGAACCCGCGCCATCCGCATTCGGGTCCTTGAATTCGCCTGCATGAAACGCGTGTATAAACCCGTCGTTTGCCCCGACGTAAACGACAGCCGACCTGTCCTTGAATTTCACCGCGAACTGCTGGTATCCGGCATCGAAAAATAGAGGCGAAGGAGAACCTACGACGACAGGGTTCGAATGGAATATATCGCCGAGCCTGACCGAGCATCTATCCAGGCTGCCCGCATCTCCGTCACCGTCGTCGTCCTCCGGATCAGGACAATTGTATCCCATGGACGTAAAAGGCTCCGGGCCGTCGACCTGGGCAGGCGCGGGGTCGATCGAAGGCGAGCCCATCGGGTCACCAACGGTCGCTATCTTCGTATTGCCGACAAGGAAATCTATTATTTTATCCCTCATACATTCCTTGACGCACGTCCTGCAGTCGCTAGTGGTCACATCGGTGCAGTTCACAACACCCTGAGAGCCGTCACAATCAGTCGCATTCCCTGCGGGCGGAACACAATAATCCGGTATAGGACTTACCACATCGCTGTTGCTTATTCCGAACTGTCCCGGATTCAGAGGTGCGTCTTCATCTTCGAGCTTTACGAGCGGACCCTTATACCTTATGACGTTTCCCGTTGTCGCGAAATCCGAGCCGCTGAAAGGCGGGTCCTCGACATTATCCCCGGCGATCAGATCAGGAGCTCTAACCGTGTAAAGGTTACGGGGATCCGCCACGATGTCCCTTTCGGCCAGATTCTTCCCGGCCTCCCAGAAAAACTGTTTCGCGTTATTATTCAGCTTTCCCTCGTTATCAAAGATGGCGAGCCCCTCCACCACCGAGCCTTCATTGAGATTAGCGCCGTCCGGCGGTCTTCTTATTACTTCCTTGTTCCCCTCATGATCTGGATCGTTCACGAATCCGAAAAGAGCCAACCTTCCCTGCCACAGCCTCTCCGTAGTAATTGGTGTAAGTATCGACATGAATATACGGTCCCTCAACGCAACTGCGGTTGAAGACTGCGGAGCGGTCGGCGATACCCCGGAGGTGCTGAAAATCTTTATTTGACCGGCGATATCATGCAGGGCGCCCGCAAGCTCCTCGGGACTGCTAACAAAAAAGGCGAAGTCCCTGAGCTGCTTGTCGCTATCATTAAAGGGAGCGCCTGAATTGAAAAAAGTGTTGTTAAATACGTTGACGCTCTGAAACTGGCATTGCCCGTTTTCACTCCTGTTCCCTGCCTTGCATCCCTGAAGCTGAGCCGTAGCCGGCGCAGTGTCAATATCTTTCGCTCTTCCCAGACTCTTGAAGACATCGAATTCCAAACCCTGAGGGAATATATTCGGATCATCGAGATTGACCGAGCCCGGTACTTCGTCCCCGTTGGGAGCTCTGTGCTGTATTATCCCTTCAGTATGAGTACCGCCCGCGAGCGCCATCGCATTTAATGTTCTCCTTGCGACCGGGTCGTCTATCCCAAGACCGATGACAAATACAAGCACCTCTTTTTTATAAGTGTTTCCCTGGTTCTGTACAGGGTTTCTCGAGTAGTAAGTCCTTAAATTGCTTACCGCCTGTATCGCGCTCCTTCTGTTAGCGTTCGTCGTGAGGCTTCCCGAAGTCTGGCCGCTTTGACCATTTGGATCACCTGCACACGTATCCTCGCCGTCCGTAATAATAATTACGAATTCGGGTCTGCATCCGACTGAGGGGTCTGACTGAAGCTCCACCTTGAACGCGCCGAGCGCGTCATTATTTATAACGTTTCCGCCCTGATTCCCGTTATTATTGCTGTCGTCGAACCCGAGAACCCACGCGAGCGGCGTGCCTCCCTCCCCCTGCTGTCTCCTGAAGAACGGCCAGATATTATTCCTTAGATTCGCTTCGCTCGCTCCGGCAAATCCCCCTTGCGCCAGCCGGAATGTGTTCTGGTCCGTGCACCCGTCCCAGTTGCCTTCACCCGAATAGGTCAGCGGACGTATCCTGACGCCGAGTTCGTCTCCGTCTGCGTCCGTCAGCTCGTTTGCAAGCTTGGTGTCGGTGCCGCTTGTAATAGGCAGGCTTCTGTTCGAACTCGGGTTTCCGTCATCTCTTACTATCTGTCTCACATTCCTGAAAGGAGTGAACATGTAGTTTTGACAAGATATCGAGCTGCTCGTGCCGTCATAGAGATGGCTCGGATCGTCACACATCTTGTTGTCTAGTGAGTCATCCGCATCCAGGAAATCGAATATCACGGCCATTAGCGCGTCCAGCCGCGTAGTGCCGTATGCAGGCCTGCCCTGGCAGTAAGGAGGGTTCGCCGTACCCCCCGTACAGTTTTCCGCCTGATTTTTATCTATAGTCTGTGAATTGAGCATACATGCTCTGAAATCCGTATATTCGCTTGAACGGTCACATGCATAATCGTCTCTTGAGTATCCGGTGCCGGAAAAGTCCCTGCAATTCGTAGTCGAGCACTCGGTCAGGTTTGCCCTCGCGTCCAGTGCAGCCGCCGCTCCCTCGAACTCGGCACTTCCGTCGCCGTCGGGAGTAGTGCCGTCGTTCGACCCGCATATATCGGAACCCGAATTATATGTGCCGTTATTATCGCCGCACCACTTATCGAGAATAGTATTGATTTGCGCCTGAGTCAGAGTTCCCTGGCTCTGTATGCATGCGAGGAAATTATTGAATTGCTGCTGCGTATCACACGTGCCCAATCCTCCGGTACAGTACTTCGCCCCGCATACGGACTCGTTCGTGATGTTCTCGGCGCAATGAGCGGCGAGAGACCTCTCGACGAAGTCATCGCAGCTGCTGCCGCAATGAAGCTGCTCACATATATTTAGCGCTCCGCCGTCGGCATCGTCATCCCAGCTGCCTATCTGCTTGCCTCCGAACGCCCTGATCATCGATCCGGACAAATCCGTTATGAAAAGCACGTTAGGCTCGCCACCCACGACCTGAGAAATTATTATCTTCAGGTCTTCGACCTCATTTTTGGTCATAGGATCCGCAAATGCGCCCGTTACGATAAGAAGGCTTAGAATAAATGAAAAAATTGCCGACTTCTGCAGTGTGAATTTTTTCTTGAATTGTGAAATATGTTTCAACATGTCCGAATTATCTCTCCCATAAACAATTCGATGCTCCGCTCTACTGCGAATACATCTGGTTCGGGTTTCCGGGTACAAACGTCTCATAACCGGCAGCGATCTCAGTTCCCGTATTTATAGTACCCTTAACGTCATTGATGTCTTTGTCCCCCTGGTCCTTTCCGGTCACGACGAACGAAGAGGGAAAAAGACCGGCACCCCCAGAAGCAGAAGTCGACATGCTGGTATTTTTAAGAGGCCTCTGCAAGGTTTTTGTAGGCGGAGGAACTTCGATAATCTGTCCCGGCCCGTCCGTTACACTGTCAAGAAATCTTCCGCCCGATCTGCACCTGGCGCCGTTATCGAGCTCTTCGTTTAAAACAATATATTTTGAGCTTAGTTCCCCGAGTGAAGCTGTATCCTTACTCTGTTGCAGCAAATACAAATATTCTATTCCGATGATCTCGAATCTATGTCTAGCTTCCCGCACGCAGTTTTCAGCCGCAAGGAAAGCCTCCTGTCCCCGCTTGTAATTGGACATGGCGCGGAAATCGTTATTCGAATTGAAGGACACTGTTGTCGCAAGCACCGACATCACGAGGAGCATTATCAGTGCCATTATGATCGCGACGCCTTCTTCATTCCTATATATGCTTATAAGGATATTTTCCGCGATTGCACATTCTTTCTTTTCAGGCACCGGTTTGATCTGCATCATAACTTCAGCCGAACTCCTCTCTAGAATGATTTCTCATGTAGACAGTCGTGGACAATATACGGTACGTATATCCTTCTTCGGGCTCGTTTGTTGTAGTCGACGGCGTTGCAACAGTCCTCTCCAGCACATCGCCGATTGCCGGTATCGTCTGCTTATACTCGCCGCCCTGCAGCCTCTGCGGCTTTATCTTGGATTTGACCACTATGTATATTTCGACGGACCTTATGTCCTGCTCCCTGCCGTTCAGAGCCGCGGCGGTAAAGTCCGGATACATCCCGTTGTTTGCCGCCAGCGGGACACCCACTTTCGTAATCCTCCCGTTCGCGTCCTGGAGATTGAAAACGAGCTGGAGATCGACTATGCCCGGAGCGTTAAAACCGCCTGCGATCGGCATAGACTGACCGCCGTTCTGCTGCAATAGAAGCTCATTATTGGTGAGATCCACCCTCAACGTCTCGGACGTCACTATCGTCATTTCGGACGTCTGTGAGGAAAAAGTCGGAAGGATTCCGTAACCTACACCGTTCACCAAAGTGCCGCTGACGAAGGCGGAAAACCCGCTGAAAGTCGTGACTGGCATATTGTGGACTTTAATATCTTCAAGCGAGTCTATTGTCGCTGTCTTCGTGCTGTCGTCGACGTTGGCCCGAAGAATTACCGCGCATTCTGTACATCTTTCAGGCTCCAAGCTGCAGTTAACAGTGCTATCCGGATTGCAAAGCGCCGTCCGTGACCTCAGCCCGAGAAGGATTTCGGGGTTTGCCGCCGTCTCGCCTATGAGCATGCCTGTATCCACATCGAACCACTGCGGAGGGAGCCTGAGCTGGAGTGGATTGGTCTGGGCCACGTCGACGATACCCGGCACGGACGGCAGATTGGTTCCGTCCTGGCCCCTCGAGATATCCCAGGTATATAGAGTGATGCAGTCTGGAGGCGAGTTGGCGGAACCCTCTTTATCGGTATCCACCGTACAGGGGTTATCTCCGTCGCTCCCGCCGTTGAAGAATTGAACTGCAAAGGTTTTACCCTGGCGCGACCCCGCGTTCCTTATCTCCGTCGCCAGATAATCCAGAGTCGCCCTTCCGGTCTGGTCTATGTCGACCGCCTCCTTTGTGAACTTGAACTGCCTCTGCTGCTGCTGGAGGGCGATCGTCATGCCCGCGATTATAATTGCCAGCATCGATACGGCGATCATAAGCTCAATCATTGTAAACCCTTTACTGTTCGTCATACTCCGTACTCTTATCATTCGTTTAGTCCTCAAGGCACATGCGCAATGACAACCTCCGTCCATCCGGGGAGAAACTGGCTCCAGTCCTCCTCGTGTGCGCTGAAATCAATGTTCTGCACGGCGAGTGTGTCTCTCTTTGCCAGGCTTTCAAATCCGGTCTCTGCAAATTGTGTTTTTGTCTTGATGCCGTACGTTACGTTCATTCTAATCTCGGGAGGTATGATTGGATCGTCAAGGTTATCATCAGCCGTTGATTCGACCCGTTTGACTACCACGAGGGAATCACCCGCTCCCCCCGAGCATTGGGAAGCATTGCTCTTGAACGACACTTTTTTCGGATCAAAGTCATGGACGTCAATTACTGCGCAAGTTATCTCCAGAGCCTGGCTCGGATCGGGTGTAACTTCCGCAAGAGGATTACACGGGCATGCGTCACAAATCCTGTTCGAGTTGCCTGTCTTGCAGTATTGAAGGTGGGGCTCGGAATCACTCTGTGGATTGAGCCTGCCGGCTTGAGCTTCGACGAAAGCGATAGAGTTGAGCAATTGCGCCCTCTTCACTTCTTCTATGTCTCTGTCCGCTATGAACTGTAAGATGTTCGAAGCGGTCGTCCCTTCCTCGGCAAGCTGCTTCTGCCTGAGAGATAGGAACTGCATCTGGGCCATCGCTAGGAAACCCAGCGCCATAATGGTTATGGCGATCATTATCTCTGTGAAAGTAAAACCCTTCTCATCCGGAAGCGGAGTCATTTTAACCTCGTCTCTGCGAGACCTTTCATGAAATTGCAAGTAATATGCCAGTTTGGAGGAATACGCAACTAACTGAAACAACTCAAAAATCGACGAACAAATTGAGACAAACGGGAGGACGAAATGCAAAAATTGCCCTAATTGTGCAAAAAATGCATATAAGCGGGATAAATAACGTGTCCGGGATAATCAGGATTTTTCTTCGTACCGGGGGAAAAGGCCGGTTCCCTTGTAGGAGGCCTGGCCGGGACTGATCAATTCCGGATCCCCGGCATCAGCCAGCCTTAAAGAAGAAAACGGCTTGGGCGAGCCGAGTCTCCGCCATATCTCCTCGGCGGATGAAGGCATAAACGGAGATATAAGTATCGAGACCACTCCAATGGAGCGGGATATGGTCCAAAGTACGGTGTCGAGCCTTTCGTCTTTTTTCTCCTTGGCAAGCGTCCACGGAGCCTCGTCGTCGACATACTTATTGACGAGTGCAATGAATTCCCATATCGCGCCCAGCGCCTTATGAAACGCTATCTCGTTCATCGCGCCATCCACCTCTCCGATGAGCGACCGCGATGCCTCAGCAATATTGCTCTCGCTGCTCCCGGATTCGGCGGGAGCGGGTATGATGCCGCCTCTGTATCTCTCGAGCATCCCGAGCGTACGGCTGACGAGGTTCCCGAGCCCGTTCGCAAGGTCCCCGTTCACCCTTGAGACGATCGCGCTCTTGGAGAAGTCCCCGTCCTGCCCGAAGGGTATCTCTCTCAGGAGAAAGTACCTGAACACATCCGCTCCGAACTCCTCCGCCATTTGGTACGGATCGACGACGTTGCCGAGCGACTTAGACATCTTTTCCCCCTCGACAGTCCACCAGCCGTGGGCGAATACGGTCCTGGGCAGAGGTATCTTCGCCGACATCAGAAACGCCGGCCAGAAAACCGCATGGAAGCGGAGTATGTCCTTTCCCACGAGGTGTATATCGGCAGGCCATATGCTCGCGAACCTCTCAGGTTCGTCCGGAAAACCGGCGCCTGTAATATAATTTGTCAGCGCGTCGAACCAGACATATATGACGTGCTTCGGATTACCGGGCACAGGGATACCCCAGTTAAAGGTGGTGCGGCTTATGCTGAGGTCTTTAAGCCCGCCTTCCACGAACCGCGCGACTTCGTTCATCCTGTAGCCGGGCTGAACGAATTCAGGGAATTGTCCGTAGTGTTCGAGGAGCCTGTCCTGATACCTGGACAGCCTGAAAAAATAACTCTCTTCCTTTACCCGCTCTATTATTGGTCTCTTCTCGGCAGGAAGCTCCATTATCTCTTCATACTGGGTGTCCGTGATGAAGGCCTCGTTCCTCACGTCGTACCATCCCTCGTACTCGTCGAGATATATATCGCCCGCGGCTTCTATCCTTTTGAAGATCTCCACTACCGACCTCTCATGCCGCTTTTCGGTCGTCCTTATAAAGTCGTCGTTCGTGATATTGAGGGCCTGGGAGAGGTTCTCGAACCGCTTGACCACGCGGTTCGCGAGCTCGATCGGCTTCTCGCCGTTAGCCTCGGCGGTCCTCTCTATCTTCTGTCCGTGCTCGTCCGTGCCGGTGAGAAAGAACACACTGTCGCCCCTCAGCCTCCTGTATCTCGCAATCGCATCGGCGGCTATAGTCGTATAGGCGTGTCCGATGTGAGGCACATCGTTCACATAGTAAATAGGCGTAGTGACATAGAATGCTTTGGACATTTATTTCCGTCTCCGTTCCTTACCAGACCGCCCGGAAGAAAATTCCCGATCAACAAATTTTACGTCGCTTCCGCTCAGCTCATACCGGCGCATGCGGACAGCTTCAGGAAAAGGTTATCGAGCGCGAGCTTCGTATTGGCGTTCGCTCTCGCTATATCATACCAAGCCCGCTCGACGTTTCTCTCCATCTCGAGCAGATCGCCGAGGTCCCATTTCCGGGCCTCATTATTTATCGCTTCCGTAAAGTCGGTGTTAGTCAAACAGTCAGAGCCGATGCCGGCGAGGGCGATGTCACGAATCCAGAGCAAAATAAACCTGAATCCGAGCTCGAGACGCTCAGTCTCGTTCTGTGAAGCGCCCGAAGAAAGAAGCTCCGAGAGGTTCGAGATATCTGAGGCCGAGTTTCTTTTGATGCTTACGAGACCGGTTAGAAGCTCTTTTCTCCACTCCATCAGCTCACTGTCAAACCCGAGAGCCTTTCCGATACTTCCGCCCGAGAGCTTCGCAAACAGGACAGCCTCCTCCGGGGACATCCCGCCGCGCTCCGTAAGCAACCCGGCGACGAGCTCTTCCGTAAGGGGGTTAAACACGACCGTCTGGCACCTCGATCTCAGAGTCGGGAGGAGAGACTCGGGACGCGAAGACAAAAGTATTATCACGGAATCGCGCGGCGGCTCTTCGAGTGTTTTCAGAAACGCGTTCTGGGCGCTGTGGTTCATCCTCTCCGCCTCGTCGACGATCACGATCTTGTACCTGCCCTCGAATGGCCTCAGATACAGCTTTTCCTCGATTTCCTCCCTGACCTGATCGACCTTGATATTCTTGACCCCTGTAAACTCGATGAGCACGACGTCCGGATGTATGCCCCTGTCTATCTTTCTGCACGAGGGACATTCGCACCCCTTGTCGGGGGAATCCGCTGATCCCGGGCAGTTAAGGAGCTTCGCGAATCCAAGGGCCATGAGCTTCTTGCCCACACCGTCAGGGCCCGCGTAGAGGTACGAATGCGACGCCATGTTATCTCGCGCGGCGCGCCTGAGTATATTCTTTTGAAAATCGTGGCCGATTATGCCTTCGAACATTGCTCCTGACTCCAAATGGGGAAGAACCCCGTGTAATCGAATGGCATCATTGGGACGTCAATCGCTCCATCACGAGCGCCTTTATCTCCTCATGCACGGTCGTTATGTCCCTGTCCGCATTCACGCTTTTTATCCTTTCGGGCTCCCTCCGCGCAATGAGCATATACCCCTGTCTTATCATCTCGTGGAATTCGAGCGGCTCCTCGTCCATTTTCGTTATGGACCCCCTCTCCTTGAGCCTCGCCAGCCCCTCCCTTACGGGAAGGTTGAGGAGAAAAGTGATCTCCGGCGTGACATCGAGCGCCGAGGCTTTCGCGGCCTTGTTGACGAGCCTCATATCGAGCTTCCTCCCGTAGCCCTGATAGACGACGGTCGAATCATAGAACCTGTCGCAGATAACTATTTCACCGTTTTTCAGTCTCGGGGCGATCAAGTCTTTTACGTGCTGTGCCCTGTCGGCGCAAAAAAGAAACAGCTCGGCCATAGGGGCCAGAACCAGCTCCCTTTCTTCCAATATTAAAGTGCGGATGAGGTTCCCCAGATGTCCCCAGCCCGGCTCCCTCGTCAGCGTAACCTTGTAGCCCTTCCCGCTCAGGAATTCGTTCAGGAGATTCGCCTGTGTGGATTTGCCGCTGCCTTCTATGCCTTCGAACGTTATAAGCATGTTTTGGATTTTTCCTCGAGGGTGAGAAACCGGGGTCAGGGGTGATCAACCGCCCGTTAACCGGTCATAAATTATCAAATTACGGGAGAATCGTACCATAATTATCGTAATTGATACAGCCCCGCGTCAGCCGCCTTTATCAATGGCGCGGCCTAGCATCTTGAGCTCCGATGCCGAGAGGTCCCGCCACCTCCCCCTCTCGAGGCTTCCCAACTTGATCGGGCCCACCGACATCCTCGTGAGCTGCATCACCGGATGGCCGAATTTCGCGAAGAACCGTTTAACGAGGTGGTTCCTACCCTCGTGAAACGAGAGCTCGACCGTCGTCGACTCCCCGTCGTTCTTTATTATCTT
>JRYK01000320.1_pt1 | contig 26144 bp, 19 predicted proteins | sample 235381 | NCBI WGS metagenome assembly JRYK01 (sample SAMN03074220, study PRJNA261476) | activated sludge metagenome | biome: Wastewater Treatment Plant; feature: Wastewater; material: Activated sludge; isolation source: activated biomass of a wastewaster treatment plant treating hydrocarbon... ... | reverse complement strand
AAATGGGGCCGGGCCTCTACTTCCCCTGCCGCGGCCGGCCGCAGCGGGTCGCCCGGTGCATCCTGCGGGGCAATTGTCAACGAGTCAGCCCTCGGAAGCCGCCGCTTAGGGGGCAGAGCCGCATCTGTCCTGCCCCTGACCCTCGCGTCCGTGTCGCCTGTCGCGGGCCGTCCCTGGCCCCGGGTGGGCGGCTTCTCGAGGACTGACTCAAGTCCCGAGCGCTGATGGACTGTACCGATCAGCGCCGTGTGTCTTCGCGAAGCCTTGCGTCATCATCTGGGCTGTGATCGTCGATTGGCCGCATGGGAATTTAATCAGTCCGTCGAGTGTCATTGCTTTCCGTCGCCCCGGCGAATTCGGCATCTGATGACCGGCAGAGGGGGAAGGGCGATCGGCCAATCGATGCAAGTCATGGGCAACACGATAGCGAGGAATTGGGCGATGTCAACCGAGTTTTTGGAAACTCGCGCAGTTCGCGCCGCAAGAGCTTGACAACCCGGCGCTTGGTGATTGGTGAAAACGCGGCTGACAGTTTCGGGGTCGAGTGAGTTCATCCGCCGGCCGTTGATGCACGGCGCATGAAAATGACCTCCGCCTGTGCCGTTCGGAGCGTTTTTTGTGGACCCGCCGAAAAAGGGGGTGCCGCACGTCCGGTTTTTGCTTCCCACTAACAACCGCATCGAGTGCGGCGGTGGGCCTGCAAGCGCCGAAACGACTGTTGGCTCCCTGGCAGGTCGACATCGGTCCGACAAAAATGTCGCTCCGGTCTCGAACACCGCAGAGGTCAATGCCATCATGGTCCGGTCACGCCGGTCGGTCAAGGGCGGACCGTTGACTTGCCGCGACCGGCTGCCGCCTTAGGCTAACCCAACAGACCGGATGTGCGCTTTTCATCTTGACGGAGCATGTCGATGCCGTTCCTGTCGATTCTGATCGGAGTCCTCCTGATCGCGCTGGGGCTTCAAGGCTATTACGATTTCGGCGATTACCTGGGCGTGGCGAAACACTCCCCGACGGCGTTGATTCCCGCGTATTTCGGGGGCGCCTTGGCATTGCTCGGGTTGATCGCCTCGGCCGGCGGCGCGGCGCGCAAGCACGCGATGCACCTCGCGGCCCTCGTCGGCCTGGCCGGTGTTGTCGGTGGGCTGTTTCGCCCCGTCAAAGCGTGGATGGACGGCACGCTGGACTTGAGCGCGGCGCCGACGCGCCTGCAGCTGGCCCTGGCGGGGCTGTGCCTGATCTTCGTTTTGCTTTGCATTCAATCGTTCGTCAACGCGCGGCGATTGCGCGGCTTTGGCGGAAACTAGACCGCTCGCACCACGACGACGCTGACGTTGTCCGGAGCCCGGTACAAATTGGCCAAGTTGACGAGCCGTCGGGCGGCGGCATCGGCTGACGGCGCCGTTTCCACGACAGATCGGATCATCTTGCGCGAGAGACGAGCGGTCAAGCCGTCGCTGCACACGATCAGCCAGTCGCCGCGCAAGAACGACGTGTGCACGATTTCGGGCGCGATCTCGTTGCGCCCGCCGATCGCCTGCAACAACTCGCCGCAGCGCGGGTGCCGCCGGGCCTGCTCGATCGGCAATCGTTCATCGTCCACGAGTTTGGCGAGCAGATTCTGATCGCGGGTCAACTGCCGCAGTTCCCCGCGGCGGAGCAGATACGAACGGCTGTCGCCGACGTGCCCGACCACGGCTTGTTCGCCGTCGACGACCAGCGCTTCCGCCGTGCACGCCATTCCCGAATACGCCTCGCATCGGGCAGCCGCGCGCACCGTTTCGTGAGCCGCGTTCAACGCCGATTGAATCGCCTCGGGCAGCCGCGAGCGCGCCTGGCGGCGCCGCGCGGCATCGGCCGTGAGGCTCAACGCTTGCAGAGGTTCCGAACGCATGAGGCTGTCGCGGATCGCGCGGACGGCGACATGCGCCGCGACTTCGCCGGCTGGGTTGCCGCCGATGCCGTCGGCCAGCGCGATCACCGCCCAATTGTCGCAGTCGAGTTCGCCGTCGTGCGTGTTCTGCATAATCGCCAGCGCGTCTTCATTCTGCCGGCGGCCCATGCCCGCGGACGTCCACGCCGCGATGTCCAGCCGAACGCGCCCGAGCACTCCTTGCGCTTGCTCCAAGGTCTGAATCACCTCGCCGAACCCGGTCGGATCGGCGGTGGCGTCGCGGCTCGGAAAACGGTCGTCACGATTGGCCGCGAAGGTCCGCGCGATCAACCGGCCCAGGAATGGATGGACCTCCGGCTCGCGCTCGAGCAGTCGTTTCGGTTCTCCCGGGGAATGAAAATCGAGTTCCGACAGTTCGCGCCCGAGGTGCAAGGCGCAGACGACGCTGCCGAAATGAAACAGATCCGTTTGCGCATCAACGGGTTCGCCGCGATGCCACTCCGGAGCGGAGATGCAGGCGCGCGCGGATTTGGGCGGACAGACCGGCAGCGGCGCCAAGGCCACGTCGCCGTTGAGAGCGACCCGGCCTCCCGGCATGACGCAAATCTGACTCGGACTCAAACTCTCCACCACGGCCGCCGACTCGTGCAAGGCTCGGAGGATTTCGGCCAGTTGAATCAGTAAATCCCATCGGGCAGCGCCGGATTGTTCACTGCGATCCCAGGCGGACCAGAGCGACTCGCCGTCGTTTTCCGCGAGTACGAGATAATGATGTCGTTTGTCGGATCCATGGGCGATCACGCGGGGCAGCCCCGGGTGAGTGATGCGCCGGCGGATGCGAGTCTCCCAGGCCAGCCCGGGCCAGTCGGCGCCGGCCGGCGCCCGCGGCTCGCATCCGATCCGAATCGGAGCCTTGGTCACCGCGTCCGTGCCGGAGAACCAACTGACTCCGCCGCGCGCTCCCAACGCCGCGCCCACGAGGAAACGGCCACGCCACGTTTCGCCGACCGCGAGACGCCGGCCGGACTTTGAACTCGGTTGGCCACAGACAAGTCTGTGTGCACCGGAGGTCATGGGCGTGTCCTTCGTACTCAGCGTCAATGGTTTAGTGGGTTCGCGGCGCGGACGACTCCACGCGGAATTGGACGGTGCCGATCTGGACGATGTCGTTGATCCGCAAGGGGTGGGGCCGCCGAGGCTCAACCCGGCGGCGATTGACGTAGGTCCCGTTCGTGCTGCCGAGGTCCTCGATCGTCAGCGAGCCATCGTCCGCGACGATCCGCGCGTGGTGGCGCGAGGTCCAGACGCGATCGGCTGGTTCCTGGTCCGAGAGGTCGATATCCACCGGCCGATCGTCGTCGCACCGGCCGATAAGGTTCGAACCCGCGCAAATGGAGAACAGGATGCGCTGGCGCAGGCCGCGGACAACTCGGAGACGGGCCACTTCGATCGACGCGGCGCCCTCGGCCGAAATCGCCCGGGGCACGATCCGCGGCGTCTCACCCGCGGCGCGCTGAATGTCGCTGAGCCGTTCGGTAACCGGCAGCGCGGACCGTTCCGACGACGGCGGCTGCCAGCCGGAGTGCAACGCGTTCATCGCCCAATCGTAGCTTATTTTCCGCCTCGCGGCGGGCGGGCGCGCTACTTGATGAACAGCATTTCCCGATACGTCGGCAACGGCCACAGATCATCCGCGACGAGCGTTTCGAGGCGATCCGCGGCGGCCCGGACGGCGTTCATGGCGGGGATCACGGCGTCACGGGCGTGGCGCGCGTGTGCCGCCGCGTCGCTCGTCGCCGGGTGGGCCATCGCGTGGTCAAGCTCGACGAGCGCCTTTTGCAAGGCGGCGATGGCCCCGGACACGGACGCCAGAAGTTCCGTCGCCGGGCCGACGTCGGCCCCGGCCGCCCGACCGGAAGCGACCGCATCGGCCACTTCCGTCTGCCAGCGCAGCGCCGCCGGCAGGATCATCGTCCGCGCCATCATGGCCGTCAGCCGCGACTCGACGGCGATCGTCTTGACGTAACTCTCACACTGGATGTTGAACCGACTCGTCAATTCGCGTTCGCTCAGCACGTTGTACTTTTGGAAGAGTGCGACGGTATCCGGCCGGGTCGTCACGGCCAGCGCGTCAACGGTGTTTCGCAGGTGAGGCAGGCCGCGGCGCTCCGCTTCCTTGTGCCAATCCTCCGAGTAACCATCGCCGTTGAAGAACACTTTCCGCGAGTCGCGAATGACGCGCGGCAGGAGGTCCTGGATCGCGTGGTTCAGGTCTTGGCCCGAGCGGACGGCCGATTCCAATTGCGTGGCGATGAAATCGAGCGACTCCGCGACGATCGTGTTCAGAACGGTGTTGGGGCCGGCGATCGACTGCGAACTGCCGAGGGCGCGGAATTCGAACTTGTTGCCTGTGAAGGCGAATGGACTGGTTCGATTGCGGTCGCCGGCGTCGCGCGGCAGCTTGGGAAGCACGCTGACGCCAATTTCCATGACGCCGCCGAGTCTCGTCTTTTTCGCCGAGCCGTTCTCCAATTGCTCGAACACTTCCTGCAATTGATCGCCAAGAAAGATCGAGATGATGGCCGGCGGCGCTTCGTTGGCGCCGAGCCGGTGATCGTTGCCCGCGTGGGCCACCGAATTTCGCAACAGTTCGGGGTACCGCGCGACGGCCCGGATCACCGCCGTGCAGAACACCAAGAACTGCGCATTCTCGTGCGGGGAATCGCCGGGGTTCAGCAGATTCTCCCCCGTGTCCGTCGCCATCGACCAGTTGTTGTGCTTGCCGGAACCGTTGATGCCCGCGAACGGCTTTTCGTGGAGCAGACAGGCCAGCCCATAGCGATCGGCGGTGCGCTTCAGCACCTCCATCATCAGCATCTGATGGTCGGTGGCGAGATTGGCCTCCTCGAACATCGGAGCGATCTCATACTGGCTCGGCGCCACTTCATTGTGCCGCGTCTTGACGGGCACGCCGAGCTTGAACAGCTGCGCTTCGCAATCGGCCATGCAGGCCAGGACCCGTTCCGGAATCGAGCCGAAATACTGATCCTCAAGTTCCTGTCCCTTCGGCGGCGGCGCGCCGAACAGGGTCCGCCCGGCGGTCATCAGGTCCGGCCGGCGGTAGTAGAAGTGCTTGTCGATCAGGAAATACTCCTGTTCCGGGCCGACCGTGGCGAAGACCTTTTGCGCGGCGTGATTTCCGAACAGTCGCAGCACGCGGAGCGCTTCACGCGACAGCGCCTCCATCGAGCGGAGCAGGGGCGTCTTTGTGTCCAGCGCTTCGCCGGTCCAGGAAACAAACGCGGTGGGGATGACCAAAGACGACCCGTTGGGCGCTTCGAAGATGAACGCGGGGCTGGTCGGATCCCAGGCCGTGTAGCCGCGAGCCTCGAACGTCGCGCGGATTCCGCCGGAGGGGAAGGAACTCGCGTCCGGCTCGCCGCGGATCAGTTCCTTTCCGGAGAACTCGGCGAGCGCCCGGCCGTCGCCGCTGGGTGAAACAAAGCTGTCGTGCTTTTCGGCCGTGAGCCCCGTCATCGGGTAAAAGAGGTGCGTGTAATGCGTCGCGCCTTTCTCCATCGCCCAGTCGCGCATCGCCAGGGCCACGGCGTCGGCGACCGAGGGATCCAGCGGTGCGCCGAGCTTGATGGTTTTCTGCAACGCGCCGAACACGTGTTTCGGCAACCGCTCGCGCTGGACCGCTTCGCTGAAGACGTTTTCGCCGAACAGATCCTTGACATGAACGTCCTGGAAATTGACCCGCTGCAACTCATGTCGCGCCGATGCGATAGCGGCCAGGGCGGCGAAACGCGGATTTTCAGCCATGCGAGTCCTCCAGAGACAGACAATGCGCGCTAGGGCGTCCGGTCGAGAAGTCCGAGCGCGATACCGGCCAAAGCCAGTCCGTGCGATCGGAGCGACTCCAGCGCCGCGTCGGCGGACGACGGCGCCGACCCGCTCGACCCGATTCGTCGCCCCAGCGCTTCCCAGGCCAGCATCGCGCCGGCGGTGTGGTTCGGCGTCATCGCCAGAATCGCTTCTTCCGTGACCGGCACGCTGGCGTTTGTGCCGCGCAGCAATTCGAATTGAGCCCACGCCCGCACCGCCTGCGATCGCGGCGACAAGTTTGACTGCCGTTGCAGAAACTCGAACAGCGGGCCGGCCGGAGACGTCGGCGTCTGGCCACACGTCCGCGCCAGCCGCACCAGCGGCCAATCCGGCAGGTCTCGCGATCCGAGTTCCTTCATGAGCAGATCGACAGCGAACGCGGCCGACGGGTTCGCGTCCTTTTCAAAGACTGCGGCGATCGTGGCTTCGGCCGCGAAGCGATCTTCAAACCGGCCCGGCAGCCGCGCGACGCGCTGCGCGGCATCGAGTTCGCCCCGGCGGGCGAGGCCCTCCGCGAACCCGAGGCGCACATCGAGCGGCGGTTCGCCGTCGCCCGGCGGCTTGACGTGCGGCACCATCGCCAGTTGATCGAGCGCGACGTGGAGGGCAATGGCCTTGGCCGACGCCACGGTCGGTGACAGCGAGCGAATCTGCACTGCCATGGCCGCGGCCCGCTCGCGCCCCTCGGCCCCATCACCCAGGAACTTCAGTCCGAAGATCGCCAGCGGCTCGACTCGTTCGTCGGGCTTGGAGAAAACGACGCCGATCAGGCCCGGGGCCAACGGCTCCTTGTCGCCGGCCGAGCCGAGCGCCTCGGCGAGGCGCTCGAACGCCAACGCGATTCCATCGCCGCCAGGTGCGCCCGAGACTAGCGAGGTCATCGTTCGGCGGAGCTCCGGTTGAACCTGCGACCAGGCGAGCCGCCGGCCGTCCTGCACTTCCCCGGCCGATCCGCCGAGCCTCGCCTGCGTGGCCGCGACGTCGGTCAACAGCATCAGGCGTTCAAACGCCTTGTCGGTGTGCGGCGCGGCCAAGGTGCTCAACTTGTCGCGGGCGGCGCGCAGCATTTTGTCGGCTTCGGCGGGATTTGCTTCCCGAGCGCGGAGGTAGTATTCACCGGCGGCACGGCGGACGGCCGAGGCGATCACGGGCGAGGCATGCGCGTCGCCCGCCAGCAGCGCCTTTTGCATGAAGTCGTCGCGATGCTGCACGGTCCGGTGCGACCGCCAAAGCAGCGCGCCCAGGGCGAGCGCGACCACGGTGCCGCCGACCCAGAAGCCGATCTTGAGTTTCGAAGGTCCCGGCCGCGGCCGGCGCTTTCGCAAGGCGTCGGCTTCGGCGAGGGCGTCGCGGCTGACGATGCTGGTGGTCGTCGTGTTGCCCCACTGTCCCGTGACCGACTTGTCGTCGTGCCGGGCCAGCGTGGGGCGGTGGTCCGCGGCGCGCCAGTCGCTCGGCGTCGAGCCGGACGACTTCGGCACGCGGACGATGCGCCGGCAATTCGGACAGGGCGCCTGCTTCCCCGCGAACGAGGCGCTGACGCGCACCATTTCGATGCAGCTGGAGCATTCGAATTCGATCTCTTCGACCGGCTCAGCCGCGCTCGCCGGCGCTTCCGTCAACGCTTCGGTGGCCGCCGCCTCCAGGTCCGGATCGGTTCGGGTTCTTGGACGCGCCGGGACCGGTACGCGCAGCGACTGCGTGCACTCCTTGCAGGTGACGGCTTTGCCGGCGAGGTCGTCGCGGACCTTGTATCCGCGACCGCAATGCGGGCAGGAAAATGTGATGGCCATGCTGAAGCCGCGTCCTGACATGAGGGCCGCCGGGCGTCCCGATGCCCGCATTATCTCAAGCCATGCCGCCATGGGCAATCAGTGGCCGAAAATGGCGAAATTTCTCTGCGAATCGACCGCGCCGGGTTTGACATCCGAATGCATTGACGCATAGTTGAATCGAGCCTGAGGAGGCACAATCCGAGCGGTTTTTCCGGTTCTGCGACGAGCCGATCGCTTCGATTTGGCCCCGTCGCGCCGCTGTGCGCCATGCAATCGAGCATCGTGGGAACGGCGATTCAGTGCTCCGGGACCATTCTGGTCGCCGTCCTCATCGTCATCATTCTGCGCGTGGTGCGGCGCAGCTATCTCGCCTATTGGGCTGCGGGCTGGAGCGCGCTGTCGCTCGCGCTGCTGGCCCTCGTGGCCGGCTTTCTGGTTCAGCGTAACGAAGCCGCCGCCAGCCGCAGCTGGCATCAAGTCTTCTTCGGATTGTACTGCTTCGGCGAGTATGCCGCGGTCGCGCTGTGGATCGCCGGCTGCCGCGAGCTCCGTGCTCCCGGACGAACCCCGAATCGCGCCGAGTGGTCGGTTCTCGTACCGGCTGCCATGACGGCGCTCCTGCTCGCGTGCCTGATCGCTGCCGATTCGCCATCCTTCAACGGGCTGATGGCGTTTCACGCATTGGTCATGGCGTGCTTGTTCTCCTGGGCTTTCGTTGTTCTCTTCGAGGCGCGAAAGAGTTTTTGGGGCGCCGGCGTCGTCGTCATGCTCGTCGCGCTCGCGTTGCTCACTGTCGAATTCATCCATTACGCCGTCCTGTGCGGCGCCTGCCATCTCGCCGATGTCGATGAAGTCTTTCCGCATCTGAACTACTCGTCGCTGTATGACTTCGTTCTGCTGACGATTCTTGCCTTCGGCATGGTGATGGTGGTGATGGAGCGCGTGCAAGCCGACCTGGAGACCGCGAATCGCGAGCTGCGCAGCGCCGGCGTCCGGCTCCGCGAACTCGCGCAGTTCGATCAAATGACCGGCGCTTTGAATCGCAATGCGTTCGAGGCGCTGCTCTCGGAGGTGCAGCACGAGGGCGCCTCGCTCGCCGGGTGCGTCGCCGTACTCGACATCGACAATCTCAAGCCGATCAACGACACGCTGGGGCACAAGACCGGCGATCGCGCGATTCAGTTGGTGGCGCAGGCGGTCCGCGCGATCATCCGCCCGAACGATTTGCTCTTCCGCTGGGGCGGCGACGAATTCCTGATTCTCTGGCTCGGCAACATCAAAAAAGCCGACGCCGCCGAACGCTTGCGCGGCTTGAACGAATCCCTTCAGGCTCAAGCCGTGAAATCGGGATTCGATCTGGTTTTGACGCCGTCGGTTTCGTGGGGGCTGGCCACGTTTGCCAGCTCCGACGGCCTGGACGCCGCCGTTCAGCGGGCCGATCGTGCGATGTACGAAATCAAGATGTCACGCCGATCGACGCCGACGGTCAGTTTTCCGTGAGCGCTAGACGAGTTTCAGCGAACGTCGCGGCCGCGGCGACTGCTGGTCGCGCTCCCAGGCCGCAATCTCTTCGAGCAGCGCATCGACCATTTCGTGCTCGAGCACGTGCCGGACGATTTCACCGTTGCGGAAGATGACGCCCTTGCCGTTACCCGCGGCGATGCCGATATCCGCTTCCCGCGCCTCGCCGGGACCATTGACCACGCAGCCGAGCACGCTGATCTTGCAGGGCGTCGTGCGTCCTTCGAGCCGCTTTTCGAGTTCGGCGATGATCTTCTCCAGGTCGATGGCCAATCGGCCGCACGTCGGACACGCAATGAGTTCCGGCTTCCGCACGCGCCGGCCGGTCGCCTGGAGGATATCGAACGCCGCCGCAATCTCCGGCACGGGATCGCCAAGGAGACTGACTCGGATCGTGTCGCCGATGCCGTCGAGCAGGATCGCGCCTAAGCCGCAAGCGCTCTTGGTCACGGCGTACGGCGGCTTGCCCGCCTCGGTCACGCCGATGTGCGTCGGATAATCCGCTTGCTTTGCGTAGAGGCGATACGCCTCGACAACGGTCCGAACGTCCGACGACTTCAGCGACACGATGATATCGTGATAACCCTCGCTCTCGGCAATCTCGATGTAGCGCAGCGCGGAATCGACCATCGCCGGCGGGCACGGATAACCGTACTTCATGGCGAATTCGCGCTCGAGGCTGCCGGCGTTCACGCCGATCCGCATCGGCACGCCGCGATCCTTGCATTTCCGCAACACCTGGCGGAAGCGATCCATGCCGCCGATGTTCCCGGGATTGATGCGAATCTTGTCGATCGGATGATCGAGCGCCATGAGCGCCATCTTGTAATCGAAATGGATGTCGCAGATGAGCGGGATGCGGATGCGCTTCTTGATTTCGGTCAGAACGGCGGCGTCCTCGGGCTTCGGCACGGTGACGCGAATCAGCTCGCAACCGGCCTCTTCGAGTCGGCGAATCTCGGTCAGCACGGCGTCGAGTTGATTCGTGTCCGGCGTCGTCATCGACTGGACGACGATCGGATGATCGCCGCCGATCGGCACGCCGCCGACTTCGACGACGCGGGTCTTGTGCCGGCGAAACGGCGATTCGTAGAGGGCGACGGTCTGCCCATCGCTTTCTGATGCCGCGGCAGGTGCAAACGAACCCGACATGGTCGCACGCTCCATCATCTCATAACTAACAAAACCGCGATCCGACGGTAATCCCAACCGGGACCGCGGCGCGACGGATTGCGCGCTCGGCTCCGCGGACTCCGCCTCGCGGCTAACTTGCGTCGCGGCTAACAGATTCTCATAACTCTTTCACACGGCGCAAACTAGACTCTCGATGGATCAACCGTCGCCCATACTTGAGGTCGCTGCGTGCGAATCCTGCTTGTAGAAGATCATCGGCCGCTGGTCCGGGCGCTGCGTCAGGGTCTGGAAGAGGAGGGTTTTGCCGTCGACGAGGCTCTCGACGGCGAGGAGGCCGACTTCAAGGCCAACTCCGTCGAATACGACGTCATCGTGCTCGACGTGATGCTGCCGAAGATCGACGGCGTGACGCTGCTGCAGCGCTGGAGGAAAAAAGGGCTCAAGACGCATGTTCTGATGCTGACAGCCCGTGACGCGCTGGAGGACAAGGTCAAAGGGCTCGACGCCGGGGCCGACGACTATCTCACCAAGCCATTCGAGCTCGAGGAATTGCTGGCTCGCATTCGCGCGCTGATCCGCCGGCGGCACCAGGTCAAGGACCCGGTCATCCGCGTATTTGACCTGGAGATCGACACGGCGGCGCGCTCGGTCAAGCGGGCCGGCCAATCGATCCACCTGACGCCGCGGGAGTACGGCTTACTGGAATTCCTGGCGTTTCACCGCGGCCGGGTCGTCACTCGCTCCATGATCTGGGAGCACCTCTACGACGAGCACGACGAAAGCACGTCCAACGTCGTGGACGTGTATATTCGCTATCTGCGGAATAAAATTGATAAGGGATTCGATCCGCCGCTGATCCTGACGCGCTGGGGCGAGGGGTATCAGTTGCGCGGCGACGACCAGTGAAGCCGCACGACTGCTCATCGTGCTTTCGTGATTGGACCTGGCCCGATCATGAAGTCGATCCGCGTCTCATTGATTGTCTATCTGCTGGCGCTGCTCGGAGCGGCCTGGGGCGCGACCTCGTGGCTGGTGTATCGCTCCGCCGCGGAGAGCCTGCGCGCAAAACAGCTTGTCAATCAGGAACTGCTGAAAAGCGAGTGCCGGGAACGTCAGCGGGAAGAGCACGAACGCTTCGACGATCAGCTTTTAGCCAAGGCGCAGGTGGTCGCGCACCTGGTGCAGACGCGCGTCGAACGGGAGCGCTCGGCGGTGGCGCGGCTCGTGGCGCTGGGACTGTCCACGGAACCGCAAGCCCACCTGTTCACGCCGCTGTGGCTGTTGCAGGCGACGACGCGCTCGCCGGTGACGCCGGTCACGCCGGTCATCGCCCGGCGCTTGACCACGCGCATCCAGATCAACGAAGCCGACTTGCCGCGCGATCCGGACGCCGCGGAGTATTTTCAGGTCGATCACGAGTTCGGAATTCACTGGCCGGCGGTGGCGGACGGCGAAGAGCCGCTGTTCACCACCGGAACGTTCGATCCGATCAAGCACATCGAATCGAAGGCTGACGACGTGGTGCTGGACGATGGCCGGGCTGTGCGGCGGGTGCAGCTGAAGTTTGTTCCGGGTACGCGGATTTCGATCAGCATGGGCATGCCGCGCGGCGGAAGACCTGGCCCGCCCGCGCCGGGGCCGCCGCCCCCCCAAACCGCCGCGCCCACGCCCATCATGCCGTTCCCGTGGATCGTTGTTCACGTTGCCGCCGAGCCGGTCAAACGCGACACCGCCTTGGCGCGAATCAAGGCGGATTACGATCAACGCCTCGAGGACCTCAAGGCCGAAGGGCACGACGAGTTGTTGCGGCTGCGACGACGGCTGGTGCTGATCGGCGTTGGCGCCTTTCTGGCGACGACGATTGGCGGCTTCTTCCTGGTGGGCGTCGGGCTGGCGCCGCTGCGGCGACTCTCCGAAGCGGTCCGCGGCGTCTCGCCGAGCGATTTTCAGTTGCCACTCACTGATGATGCCTCGCTCGGCCACGAGCTCGCCCCGATCGCGGCGACGCTGCGCGAAACGCTCGACCAGCTCCGCCGCGCGTTCGAGCGCGAGAAACAGGCGGCGGCCGACATCTCGCACGAACTGCGCACTCCGGTGGCGTCACTGATGGCCACGCTCGACGTCGCATTGAAGAAGCCGCGATCCGCCGAGGAGTACCGGCAGACGTTGGTCGAATGCCGCGGCATCAGCCGGCAGATGCGGCAACTCGTCGAGCGGCTGCTGGCGCTGGCCCGGCTGGATTCGGGCGTCGATCAGGTGCGGCCGCAGGAAGTGCACCTTTCCGAGATCGTGCAAGACGCCGCGACGCTGGTCAAGCCGCTGGCTTCCGAGCGCGGCCTGACTCTGGCAGTCGATTGTCCGTCCGAAGCCGTCTGCAACACCGATCCTGACAAAGTGCGCGAGATCCTTGTCAATCTGCTGCATAACGCCATTCAGTACAACCGGCCGCAGGGGTCGATCACGGTTTCCGCCGCAACGCACAACGGCACCGTGGAATTGCAGGTGCGCGACACGGGGATCGGTATTCCGCCGGGCGATGCCGAGCGCATCTTTGAACGGTTCTACCGTGGCGATCCGTCACGGGAGAGCACCGGGCTGCACGCGGGGCTGGGACTGTCCATCGTCAAGGGTTATGTGGGGCTGCTCGGGGGGACGATCGCCGTCGAAAGCCACGCGGGGCGGGGCAGCACGTTTCACGTGAAGCTGCCGCGCTCGGCGGAGGCGCGAGCGGGAGAATCGCGCTCGGCTTCGCCCCGCGGCTAACGGCGAACCGGGCGGGCTCAGAATTCCATTCGATCCAGCACGCGCACGCCGGCTCGCAATGGGACGATCGTCGCCCCGACGCCAAGCAACATGCCGAGCACGCCCCCGGCGACGATCCACTTCACCGCCGACGCCGGCACGGCGCCGTCGTTCAGCCCGGCGACGAGATGGTACGGACCGGCCATCAGTGCGATCACCGCCAGCAAAAACAGCAGTCCCGTGATAAGGTTGAGAGTTCCCCCAGCGCCCACTGCGATCTTGGACGGATCGCTCTCGCGGAAATTGGGGACGATCGCCCCGAGTCCCACGCTCAGCGCGCTGAGTCCACAGGCCAGCACCACCAGCGCCGGCAGATGAACCGCCAGCGCGCCCGGCAGCCCCAGCAACAGGTCGCTGGCCGTCAGCAGCACCGCGCCGACCACGACAGCGCCGCTCGCCGCAAAGACGAACTTGCCCCAGATTAATCGCTCCCGTTTCAGAGGCAACAGACCGAGAATCCAGAACTTCCGCCCTTCGAGGCTGAGCATCGGATAGACGAATCGGCTCATGTAGGCGCACATGAGCATGGCCGTGGCCAGCAAGTTTGAGAATCCGATGACGTGCTGAAACTTCTTGCCGCCGTCGCTCTGATAGAACTGCGGGGCGTTGACGAAGTACAGGAGCATCAGGCCAGCAAAAATCAGGACCTGAGCCCACTGAGCCGGATCGCGGCGGAACGTGCGGAAGTCCTTGATGATGAGCCAGCGCGTCTGTGGGTCGAGAGGTCGCAGAAGCCGAAAGGCGGCTTGGTCGAGGCGAGCGCCTCCATACTGTCTTCGCAATTCGCCGCCGGTCAGCAGCCGGTGGTATCCGCGCCGGTAAAGCCGGCTCGCCAGCCAGGCTGCGGCCACGTAGAGCACCAGGCCATTCGCCCAGAGCAGTGCGAGCGGATAGACGGCGCCGAGGACGTCGCCCCGGGCGGCAAGCTGAATCCCGCGCGTCATCCAGTGGCTCGGCGCCAGCCGGCTGCGCATGAACTGGAACTGGCTGTCGATCCACTGCAACGCGTCGCCGTCGTTGCGGGCCCGGTGCGCCGCTTCCACGGCTGTCCGGTATCCCCACGCGCCGACCGCGACGAGGAGCACAATCAGCACCAGGCCCAGGACCTGCTTGCGCCGCTGCGGCGTGGCGTTGACGATCAACAGGCACCCAGCCGCGCCGATCGAGCCGGGGATCAGCAGGAATCCGATCAGAAATACCGGCAAGAGCAGGTAGAAGGGCCAGGCGGCGCGGAAGACCAGCCCATACGCCATCAAAATCGGCAGCCCGAGCAGCAGAAACGCCCAACTACTGAAGCCGATGGCCGACTGAAACTTGTACGCGAACACTTGATCCGCACGCGCCGGCGTGCCGAGTAGAAACGCCGTCTCCGCCGTCGTGAAGAGGCTGCTGTACAGGATGATGCCGCCGGAGAAGACCAACAAGACCGCGAGAGACAGGAACAGGAAATCGAACAGAACTCCGATCAACTGGCCGCTCAGCGAGAACTGCTGGCGGCGGAGGAGTTCGAACCCCTCGAAGGCGCCGGCGAACACCGTGCCGGCGACGAGCAGGCTGCATGCGGCAATTGATAGGATCCGCACGCGCGCCGCGCCGGTCATGTGCCGCGCGCCGTTGCGGACGCTCGTCCAGCGAAGCCGCTGAAAGATCCAGGGTTGAGCGGCGAGGTTCATCGATTGACGCTCAGCGGATGTCCCGGGGCGGCGGCCTCTTCTTCTTCCGTCAGCTTCAGGAAAACCTCCTCCAGCGTGCCTTGCAGGTCGGCCTGATGCCGCAGGGCGTCGAGCGTCCCGCAGCCGATGAGTCGGCCGCGATTCACGACGCCAATGCGGTGGGCCAGCTCCTGGGCCACGTCGAGCGAGTGCGTCGAGAGAAAGACCGTCGTGCCGCCGTCGGCCTGTTCGCGAAGCAGGTCTTTCAGCAGGCGGATGCTCTTGGGATCGAGTCCGACGGTCGGTTCGTCGACGATCAGCACCTTGGGCTCGTGCAAGAGCGCGCCGGCAAAGACGGTCCGCTGCCGCATCCCGTGCGAATACCGCTCGGTGAGATCGTCCACGAATGGCCCGAGGCCGAACGTGTCGATCATGGCCGCGATGCGTTTCCGGCCGTGATCGCGGGACAGGCCGTACATGTCGGCGATGAATTGGAGAAATTCGCGGCCGGTGAGTTTTTCGTAGAGAAACGGCGTGTCGGGAACGAAGGCGATGAGTTGCCGCGCCCGATCGCCGTCCGTCCGCAAATCGAACCCGCCGACGCGGACCTCGCCGCTGGTCGGAAACAATAGTCCGCAGAGCAGCTTGATTGTGGTCGTCTTGCCGGCGCCGTTCGGTCCAAGGAACGCGAAGAGTTCACCGGGAGCGACCGAGAGATTCAGCCGGTCGACGGCCAGCTTGCTGCCGTAGCGTTTCGTGACGTCGCGGAGTTCGATCATTCGCGCTCCAGGATCAACGTCTGTCCGTGGGACTCGGCTTCCTGGCGGAGGATCAGCCCGTCGGTGGCGCGAATCCAGGTGCGAGCGGCGAGGTCGTCGCTCTGCCAGTCGCCGCGAAAATCGACGACGAGACAATCGACGTCGCCGCGATTCCACTCGAGCCGTTCGAGTCGGGGACGCACGGCGGCGTCGAGCCAGCGGATTCGGCGCTGCGTGAAAGCCGGCGCCGCCGACTCAGCGCCCGGGGCCTTGGCCAACGCCGCCTGGATGATCTCCTCGTGCGGCGCGACTAGCGGCTGCCGCCAGCGCTGCCCCGGCCGGAGTCCCGCCAATCGGTGCAAGGGGTGCAACGGGTTCAGCACGCTGCCGCGAATGGGTTCGGTTGAGTCCAGCGCGGGGGCAAACTCGCCGAGGCCGGGCGACGACAGGCGGAACGCGCGCTCCATGCGCCGCCCGCGCACGTCCGCCGACAGTGCCGCCTCGGCCGGGATTGCCAGGCCCGACCCGAATTGCACGTTGAGAGCAACGGTCGTGCGCATGGACCGCAGTTCGCCGTCGCGCGTGACGCGCAGACGGTCCTCGAACTGCCGGATCCCAATCTGAATTCGGCCGACGACCGGCGCCGTCGTGTCCACGAGCGGTAGTTCCTGGCACGCGGCGGTCAGTTCGTACGTATCGTCTTCATCGTGCGAGCGCAAGGTGGTTCGCAGGCGGCCGATGGCTTGGCCGTCCCGCCGGATCTGCCAGTGAACGGGGACGATCTGGCGAATCGCCTCATCGGCCAGCTCGATGCTGAATGGCGGCGCCGCCTGCGAGCCCCAGTGCGGCAAGAGGTCGCGGGCCACGAACCACGCCGTGGTCGCCAGCCAAAAGACGAGGATTCCGAGAGTGACGAAGCGCGACGGCATGCGGACTGGACACCGGCGAAGCGGATTCTCCTTGTTTCATCATAAGGTTGGACGCGCGCCACTGCCGCGCGAATTGGGGGAAATTCCTCCTGACGGCACGGCGGCCCCGGCGCGTACAATGAAGACGTCACTGCGAAATGAATCGAGGCGCGATGGCAGCGCGATGCCTGGTCTGGGCCCTGTTGGCGGCGGCGGTCGTGATCGCCGGCGTGCCGGGCGCGCCGCCTCCCGGTCCGACCGCCACGGACGAGGCTCTCCTCCGCAAAGCGAATCTCCGCCCGGATGGGCCGGAGTTGCTTGATTACTTTCGCCGTCGAACCGTCGGCGACGCCGAACGCCGCCGCATCGAAGAGTTGATCCGGCAACAGGGCGATGATTCGTACGCCGTTCGTGAGCGCGCCACGAATGAACTGATCGAGATCGGATTGCCGGCGGTCGGTCTGTTGCGTCAGAGCTTGAACGACCCGGACGTGGAAATTGCGCGGCGAAGCAGCCGATGCCTGGCGCGGATCGAGCGGGGCGTGCCGTTTTCGGCGGTGTCCGCGGCGGCGGCGCGAGTCATCGCGGCTCGCAAGCCCGAAGGGGCGGCCGCGGTCATCTTCGCCTACATTCCGTTCGCCGACGATGAAACCGTCGCGGACGAGTTGCGCGAGACACTGGCGGCGCTGGCCGCCCCCCAGGGTCGCATCGATCCGGCCTTCGAGACCGCGCTGGCGGACGCGGTTCCATTGCGTCGCGGGGCGGCTGCCGAAGCGTTGATTCGCACCGGGTTGCCGGCGGGCCTGGAAGCGGGTCGGCGGGCGCTCGCCGATCCCGCGATCGACGTGCGCCAGCGCGCCGCGATCGCCCTGGTTGTTCACGGCAAGGATCGCGACGTCGTTCCGACGCTCATCGATCTGCTGGCTGATTTGTCGCAGTCCGCCGGCTGGCGGGTCGAGGAAATCCTGATCCGCCTGGCCGGCGATGCAGCGCCACGTGTGTCGCTCGGCCGGGACGAAGCGTCGCGCCGCCAATGCCGCGACGCCTGGCGCGCCTGGTGGACGGACCACGGCCGTACCGTGGACCTCGCCCGGCTCGACGGCGCGCCGCCGACGCTCGGCTACACGCTTCTGATCGTTCGCGAGCGGACCGGCATGGGCGGCCGCGTCCTCGAAGTCAATGCCGCCAAGGACGTGCTCTGGACCATCGGCGGGCTTCAAATGCCCATGGATGCCAACGTGATCGCCAAGGATCGAGTCCTGGTCGCGGAACATCTCGCTAACATCGTCAGCGAGCGCGATTTCCACGGCAACAAGATCTGGTCGCAGGCGATCAACATGCCGGTCAACGTCCAGAAACTGCCGAATGGCAATGTTTTTGTCGTCTGCCGCAATCAGGTCGTGGAATGGGACGCCGAGCTGAAGCCGGTCTATTCGTACCAGCGGCCGCAGAGCGATGTGATTGCCGGCGAAAAAACAAAGGATGGCGAGATCATTCTCCTCACGAATCAGGGCGCGTGCGTGCGGCTCGACCGGGAACGAAAAGAAATCAAGACGTTTCAGCCGGCGGGCCGCAATTACCTGCCCTTCGGCGGCGTGGATTCGTTGCCCGATCGGCGAGTGCTGCTGACGCTGCGCGAATCGGTGGCGGAATTCGACGCGCAAGGCCAGCAACTCTGGAGCGCCGCGGTCTCGCGCCCCACCAGCGTGCAACGCCTGGCCAACGGCAACACGCTCGCCACTAGCTCCGGGCCGAACAGTCTCGGAGTGATCGAACTCGACCGCTCCGGAAAACAAGTCTGGGAATTCCGCTTCACAGACGGGTCGATTCCTTATCGCGCCCGGCGGCGGTGACGGTATCTCGACGCAGTTTGCAACAATTCGCGCAGAGGGCCTTGACAGCAACCAATCGATCGGTTCTAATACCTAAAGACTTAGGCTTTAGTTATTCGGAGATTCTGACCCGTGGACGAGACCCCGACGCCGACCGGGCGTGAACTCGAGATTCTGAAGGTGCTCTGGGAGCATGGGCCGTCGAGTGTGCGGGCCGTCTATCGCCAATTGCTCGAGCAGCTTCCGACGGGGAAAGACCTCGCTTACAACACCGTGCAGACGCTGTTGCGGATCATGGAAGAAAAAGGGTTGGTCACGCACGAAACCGAGGGTCGGGCGTTCGTGTATCGTCCGATGTTCAGTCGAGAGCACAGCGTGGCGCGGTTTCTGGATCGGGTGTTTGACGGGGCAGCCTCGGAACTGGTGGCGAGTTTGCTGCAAGCGGAGCGAATCTCGCCCGAAGAACTGGAACGGGTGCAGAAGCTGATCGCCGAGGCGCGGCGGCGGCGCGGAGGGCGCTGATCTCCGGGGAGGTCGACCAATGCACGACGGGCTGTTGACAGTCGCCGCGTGGTGGGCCGGAACGGCGCTGGCGGGCGGCGGCGTGCTGCTGCTGGGCTGGATTCTGATGCGCTGGACGCGTGAGCCGGCGGCGCGGCAGCGAGTCGGCGAATTGGCCGTCGTTGCCGCCCTGCTCGTTGCCGCGATTCGCATCGGCCCGGCGTGGCTCGCCATTCCCTGGCCGGGGCAAGCTGCGGCCCACGCCGCCGACGTCCGCGCGGCGGCCCGCTTGGCCGCCGATGCCGACGATTGGATCGTGCTGGCACCACGTCTCGAACTTGCGGATACGCCGGCACGGATGGGAGACAATCCCGCGGCGGCACCGTCGACTGCCTCGCCACGGTGGAATTGGTCGTTCGCTGGTGCCGTGGCGGCCGGGGTGTATCTGGTCGTCGCCGGCGCGCTGGTCGCGCGGTGGCTGCTCGGACAGTGGGCGCTCGTGCGGTTGCGTCGCCTGGCTCGACCGGCGTCGGCGCGGGCGCGAGCCTTGTTCGCCGCGATGGTCGGCCGGCGGTTCCGCCCCCAACCCCGCCTCGGCACGTCCGATCGCGTCCGGCTGCCGATCGCATTTGGCCTGCGGCGACCGGCCGTTCTTCTGCCTGATTCCTTCGACGTCCAGGCCGACGACACGACGCTGCGCTGGGTCTTTGCCCACGAATTGACGCACCTGCGCCGGCGCGATCCCTGGTCGTCTTGGGCCGTGGGACTGGCTCAGGCCGTTTACTTCTATCTGCCGTGGTTCTGGTCGATCAAGCGGCAGATTCGTTTGTGTCAGGAGTTTGTCGCCGACGCCGCGGCGGCGCGCGAGGGCGCTGCGGCCGATGAGTACGCTCAATTCCTCGTCAACCTTGCCAAGTGTCCGGCGACGCCGCTCGGCGCCGCCGGTCTGGGATCACCATCGGACCTTTTCAGGAGAGTGGACATGCTGTTGCAACTGACATCGCGCAAGCCGGCGGCCGCCACGCGACCGGCCTTTCTATCGATCGTGGGACTGCTGACGGCCGCGGCCCTGGCGTCCGGCGTCGGCGTCGATGCCGCCACGCCCGCGTTCGACAATGATTCGCCGGTAATCCTCATTCCGGCCGGCGACGGAGAGCGGATCGCGGTCGATGCCGACGCATCGGCATTGTCGTTCGTCGTTGTCGACGACGATGAGCCGGATGTGAAAAAGGAGAAGAAGAAAGAGGAGAAAAAGAGCGACAAGAAGCGCGCAGCCGTTGTGCAAGACGACGGCAAATTGGTGATTACGATCCCGGCTGGAACCGATCCTGACGAAGCCAAGAAGATCATGGAGAAGGCGCTGGCCGAGGCCCGCAAGCAGAAGGACGCGGCTCGCGGAGCGGCGGACGAGGCCCGGAAGGCGGCGGACAAGGCGCGGAAATTGGCCGATAGCATCCGTGCCGAGGCTCAGGCCCAGGCGAAGGACGTCGCCGCCGCGCGCATCGCTCCGATGGTCGTTCGCGGCGAGGGCCGGCTCGGCGTGCGCGTCGAGAAACCTTCGGCCGCCATGGCCGATCAACTCGACCTGCCGAAGGGACGCGGGCTGGTCGTCGTCGAAGTCAGCGACGGTTCGCCGGCGAAAAAGTCCGGCATCCGCGCGAATGACGTGATTCTCGAGTTCCGGGGGAATGCCGTTCCCAGCGACGTCGGGGAGTTCACCAAGCAACTCCGCGACATCAAGCCCGACGACGAAGTTGATGTCGTGGTGCTCCGCAAGGGCCGCAAAGAGACGATCCGCGGCATCAAGCTGCCGGAAGCCAAAAAAGGCGCTGTCCGACTCGTGGCTCCGAAGGCCGGCGACGGCGGCGAGGTCGAAGTTCAGTTCGATGCCATTCCGAAGATCGACGGCAAGAACCTGAAGTTCGACATCCAGTTCGACGCGATCCCCGGCGTGGACGCCAAGAAGCTCGAGAATCTCAAGCGCGATTTGAAGCTCAAGCTCGAACGGATCGATCCGGAAAAGCTCAAGGACTTTCACAAGGAGCTCGAGTTGCAAATTGCTCCATTGATGACGAAAATCGAGGAACTCAAGTCCGACGAGAAGAAACTGCAGGACTTGCAGCGCAAACTGGAGTTGGAAATCGTTCCCATGCGGGACAAAATCCAGGCCGAAAAGCTCGACGAACTGAAGAAACGAGTTCGAATTCTGCGGGACGGCGAGGAGCTGCGATCGGATCATCCCGCTCGAAAGCAAGCCAACGTCACCGTCAACGTCACCATCAAGGACGGCGAACTCAAAGCCGTGCAGAAGGAAGAGGGATTGGAAATCACGGTCACCGGCGAGGCCGCCGGTGAAAAGGTCAATGTCCGCGAAATCAAGATCGACGCCGATGGTGAGAAGAATACCTATCGGTCGGTCGAAGACGTGCCGTCGAAGTATCGCGGTAAGGTGGAGAGGCTGATTGCCAATCGGGACGACAGCCCGGTGCGATTCCGCTTCGAGAAGAACGAGCAATAGCCGCCTGGCTCGTTACGGCGTAATCTGAAAGCCCACGGGTTGCGATCCGTGGGCTTTCACTTTGCGCGAGGGCGCGGCCGTGGCCGAGATCGACGTTGCCGCTGTCGCCGATCGAATCATCAGCAACGTCGAGCGCGTGATCGTCGGCAAGCGTCCGGCCATCACGCTCGCCCTGGTCGCCGGGCTGTGCGACGGCCATGTGCTGATCGAAGACGTGCCTGGCGTGGCCAAGACGATGCTGGCGCGGGCGCTGGCAAAATCAATCGGCGTGACGTTCAAGCGGCTGCAATGCACGCCCGATCTGCTGCCGACGGACGTCACCGGCGTGTCGGTGTTCAACCCGAAAACGACTGAGTTTGAGTTCCGTCCCGGGCCGATCTTCGCACAAATCGTGCTCGCCGACGAGATCAATCGCGCCACGCCCCGGACCCAATCCGCGCTGCTGGAGGCCATGGCCGAACGCCGCGTCACCGCCGACGGCCAGACGTACGTGCTCAAGCCGCCGTTCCTGGTCTTGGCCACGCAGAATCCAATCGACCATGAAGGCACGTTTCCGTTGCCGGAGGCGCAACTCGATCGATTCCTGATCCGCATGGCGATCGGCTACCCGACGATCGACGAAGAAGGTCAGATGCTCGAGCGGTTGCAAGCGGCGCATCCGATCGACGAGTTGGGCGCTGTGGTTTCAGCCGCCGACTTCATTGCTTGCCAAGCGGCGGTGCGGAGTACGTTTGTCGATCCGAAGGTCCGGCGTTACGTGCTGGAACTCGTGCACGCCACGCGGCGGCACGACGACGTGGCCCTCGGCGGCAGCCCGCGGGCGTCGATCGCTCTGTTTCGTGCCGCGCAGGCGCTCGCGGCCGTGGACGGCCGGCCCTTCGTCCTGCCCGACGACGTGAAGCGCCTGGCGGCACCGGTGCTCGGGCATCGCATCATCTTGAAGCCGGAGAGCCGGCTGCGGCGCGTCACGACCGAAGCCGTGCTCAATGAGATTCTGATGGACGTGTCGATTCCGGTGCTGAAGGACAAGCGGGTCAAGGATGATTGGGCTGATTGAGCGCGCTGGTAGAATCTCGTTTCACTCCTGCCGCAGAGCGACAATCGGCTCAAGTCGCGATGCCTTCCAGGCCGGATAGAACCCGAAAACAATGCCGACGGCGGCGCTGACGCCCACGGCGAGCACGATGATCGTCGGCGGAACAACCATCGGCCATTCCAACCCGATTGCCATGGCCCAGGCGGCGGCGAGCCCCAACACAACGCCGATCGCCCCGCCCAGTCCGGCAAGCAGAACGGCTTCACCGAGAAACTGCCCGAGTACGTCGGCCGGCCGGGCGCCCACCGCCACGCGCAGCCCGATCTCCCGCGTCCGCTCGCTGACCGCAACGAGCATGATGTTCATGACGCCGACGCCGCCGACAATCAGCGACACCGACGCGATGACCGCCGACAGCGCCTGCAACGTCCCGGCGATGACGGAGGCGAGATCGGCCAGTTCCTGGACGCTGGTGACCTCGAAATCGGCCGGGGCCTCCGGCTTGAGCTTGTGCCGGGCGCGCAGGACGCGATCGATCTCCCGCAAGGCCGCCGGCAGCACCTCCTCCGATCGAGCGGCGGTGATGATCAGATTGATGTTCTCCTCGCCGGCCAGGCGCTGCTGCAACGTCGTGATCGGCACGAAGATCTGGTCGTCTTGATCGGCGCCGGTCGCCGACCGCCCCTTGGGCGCCGTGACGCCGATGACGCGAAACAGAGTCCGATCGATGCGAATCGTTCGGCCGACGGGATTCGGCACGTCCGGAAACAGCTTCTTCCGCACCGTGTCGCCCAGGAGACAGACCGCGGCGCAGCGCCGGAGATCCTCGGCGGAATAAAACCGTCCATAGGCGACGACCCAATTGCGGATGCGCTCGATGTCCGGCGTCGAGCCGACGACGACGACGCCGGTCGACGTCTGGCCCGTCGTGGCGACGCGCTGGGTGACCTGCACCTCGGCCACGCCGGTCAAAAGTGAACCCAGTTGGCGGCGCAGCGCCTCGGCGTCGGCGCTCGAGAGCGGCGTGAAATCGGCGACGGCCATTTGATTGGTCCGGCTGCCGGCCCGGATCATGATGAGGTCCTTGCCGGCGGTGGCGAGCCGTTCGTCGAGTTTCGTCCGGGCGCCCTCGCCGGCGGCGACCAGCGCGATCACCGCTCCGACGCCGATGACGATGCCGAGGCTTGTGAGCGCGCTGCGGCCCTTATGCGCGACCAACGCATCCAGTGCGACGGCAATCGTCGATGGAAGTCTCACGGGGTCGCCGCCTCCATCGGTCGGGAGTCGCCCACGATGAGTCCATCCCGCAAAGAGACGACTCGTTCGGCGACGTGAGCGACGTCCGAATCGTGCGTCACCAGCACGATCGTCTGCCGTTCCTCGCGGTTCCAGCGGCGGAATTCGGTCAGGATTTCGGCTCCGGTCGCGGAATCGAGGTTGCCGGTCGGTTCGTCGGCCAGCAGGAGGCGCGGGCGGTTGATGAGCGCCCGAGCGATGGCGACGCGCTGCTGCTGCCCGCCGGACAGCTCGTTCGGCCGATGGTCGCGGCGGTCAGCCAGGCCGACGCGCTCGAGCAGCTCGTCCGCCCGGCGGCGGCGCTCGCGCAAGCCCACGCCGGCATACACCAGCGGCAGCGCGACGTTCTCCCACGCGGATTTCCGCGGCAACAAGTGAAATCCCTGGAAGACAAAGCCGATCTTCTCATTTCGGATCTGCGCGAGTTCGCGGCGGCCGAACTGCTCGACCGACAGGCCGTCGAACCGATAGGCTCCGCTCGTGGGCTTATCGAGCAGCCCGAGAATGTACATGAGTGTGGATTTGCCGGACCCGCTCGGCCCGATGAGCGCGACGAATTCGCCGGGCTGAATTCGCAGACTCACGCCGCGGAGCGCCGGCACCGACACGTCGCCGGCGAGATAGGTCTTGATCAGGTCGCGGGCTTCGATGAGCGGCGGCATCGGCGCCTCAGAACAGGCGAATCCCAGGCGCCGGCTTGTCGGGATTCGGTGACGCGATCAGGGCACGCGGCGGCTTGGATGGCAACGGCGGTGTCTCATCCGGGTCCCATTCGAGGACTTCGACGAACTGGTCGTCCTGGATGCCAGTCTCGTTGTGAGCGTTGGTCCCGCCGAGACGGAGATAAACCAGGCGCGGGGCTTGATCGCCGTCGCGGAGCCAAATGGGCTGCCAGTTCGTGCGGTCGGCTCGGTGCTCCCAGCGTGCCGCCTTGGCTCGGTCGGCGTCGCGCCACTGGGACGCATCCAGCGTCGCGCCACGGGCGGTCGCCGGCAGCTTCCAGACGTTGTCGTGGGCCCGGATGCGGCACTCGACCGCCGCCGGCATGCCGGGCCGCAATCGCCATTCGCCCGTCGCCGGGTCGCGCGTGTTCGCGCAATCGACTTGCACGGCGTAAAACACCGCGCTCTGGACCGTCACGGGGACCGGCCGAATCTGCGTCACCAGCCCATGAAAGGTCACGTCCGGAAACGCATTGACCGTGAAGGTGACGGGCAAGCCGGGGCGCACGCGGCCGATGTCCCCCTCGGCGACTTGGGCGATCAGCTCCATTCGTGCCATGTCGGCGGCGACGGTGAACAACAGCGCGGAATGGGGCGGCCCGATGATCTGTCCGGCCGTGACTCGCTTGTCGATGACCACCCCGGCCAGCGGCGAGCGAACGACAGTCACCGTGACCCCGTATTCGGCGAGGCGGAGCGCGGCCTCGGCTTCGCGGACCCGGGCCTGGGCGACACCGACGGCCGCGGCTGCCGCTTTCAACCCCGCTTCCGCCTGATCCACGTCCCGCTGCGAACCGCCGGCTTTTTCCAACAGCTCTTGGGCGCGACGAACAGCAGTCTGAGCCGCTTCACGCCCGGTCTCGGCGCGAACAACGTCGGCCCGCGCCAGGTCCACTGCGGCCTCGGCTTGCCCAACCCGCAGTCGGGCCAAGTGATCGTCCAGACGCAGCAACGGCTGGTCGCGCTCAACGACCGAGCCGATATCGGCGCTGACGTCGACGACGCGGCCCGCCTGCTCGGTACCGACCGCGACCGTGTCGCGCGGCTGCAAGACACCGGTGGCGCTCACAATGTCTGCAATGGTGCCGAATTCCATCGGCTGCCAAGCGGACCCGTCGGGGAGAGCCTTGTGGCCGCCATTCGGCCGAAACGCCACTGCGGCGGCGACGGCGGCGGCGGTCACGACAATGGCGATCCATTTCTTCACAGTCGAAGTTCGCCTCTGTGCATCACCGATTCAGCGGCGACGGCGCTGGCGAGTGCGGATGCTCGAATCTGTAAAACCACGGAGGAACACCGGAGGTCACGGCAAGGAGATGTCACGAATTCATCTCATTCGGCCGTACATGTATTCTAAGGTCGAGGAGAGACGCGAACAGTTGTCGAGAAAAGTCGGGTTTGCCCTTGTCAGTGTAGTGACGCGGGGTTATAGTGCGTGCAATGGGCGGGTAGGTCCGCCCCGTGGAAGAAGTCGCACGGTCGTCCGAATGTCTGCCTTGGCCTTTCTTGGTGCCACTGCTCTGAGCCGTTTCCTCGTCCAGCCTCCGAGAGCGTCAAGTTGCCGGTGTCGGAAGCACCCCGCTTCTCCGCACGTTGTTCAGCGAGTCCGATCTATGTGGNNCCCCGGCATCTCCGGGGGCGGATTGAATCATGGCGAAGAATCTGTACGTCGGGAACCTGCCGTTCGGCACCACGTCCGATGAATTGCGTGAGGCCTTCGCGCAACACGGAACGGTTACGCGCGTCCAAGTCATCACGGATCGCGAGACGGGCCGGTCGCGCGGGTTCGGATTCGTGGAGATGGAGGAAGGGGCCGATGAGGCCATCGCGAAGATGAATGGCGCGATGTTCCAGGGTCGGACGCTGACGGTGAACGAAGCTCGGCCGCGCGAGCCGCGGGCCGGCGG
>JRYK01001669.1_pt1 | contig 26650 bp, 27 predicted proteins | sample 235381 | NCBI WGS metagenome assembly JRYK01 (sample SAMN03074220, study PRJNA261476) | activated sludge metagenome | biome: Wastewater Treatment Plant; feature: Wastewater; material: Activated sludge; isolation source: activated biomass of a wastewaster treatment plant treating hydrocarbon... ... | reverse complement strand
ATTACCCAGATTTCATCTTCCACTTTAGGCGTTCGAATAGAGATAGACTGGCAAACACTGATGTTGAATTGTAAACCCAGAAACGTAAGCATGATTCTACCCAAAATCCTTCCCCCTCTTGAGGGGGCCAGGGGGAGGTAATTACGCTAATCTGAAACATGCAAGCACAGTTCAATAGAAAATGATTCTCAACTTTACTTAACACCATGTCTTTTAAAATTTAAGACAAAGTCTGCAAAAACAATCAAAGCATTCTTTTAAAGCAAAGGGGACAACATGGTCCGGAATCTACAGCATCTTTTCCAACAGAAATTCACCGTTTCGGTAGATCAACTCCCCATCCGCAAAGATCTCCCCTCCATTACGCATATCCGTAATCATATCCCAGTGTATGGGTGAATGATTTTTTCCACCGCTTTGCAAATAGGATTGTCCTATGGCCATGTGCACTGTACCTCCGATTTTTTCGTCAAAGAGTATATTTTTTGTGGGGCGTTGAATATTTTTATTCGTTGCGATAGCAACTTCACCAAATCTTCGGCTTCCTTCAATTTGAAATATGCGATCCAGTAATTCCTGTCCAACTTCAGCCTTCCATTCGACCACTTCTCCAGATTTCACAATAAGCCGTATACCTTGTACATCATGTTCCTGATAAATACTGGGAAAATTAAAAAAAATTTCTCCTTCAACACTGTCTTCTACCGGACTGGTAAACACCTCACCCGAAGGCATATTGGCTTTGCCGTCGGAGTTTATCCATTTGCGCCCTTTTACAGAAAAGGAAATTTCGAATTGTGAACTTCGGTAAATAATGTGCTCACAGGTATTGAGATAATCTACGATGTTTTGTTGATAAACCGAAAGTTCTTTCCATTTTGCAGTCGGGTCATCTTCACTTAAAAAACAGGCGTTCTGAATGAATTGGGTGTATTCATCTAAAGACATCCCAGCATGGTGGGCACCATAAGCTGTTGGATATTGGCACAAACTTCTTTTCAGATTCCCCTTGCCCAACCGCTCAAAGTAGAGTTGATCGTAAGGTTGAATGGCCAGCATTCTTATTTTTCTGTTCTCTGGTAATATGTCAAACGATTGAGTGCTTAAATAGGGAGCCCTGATGACCATCACCGCATCGAATTCTGTCATAGCTTGCTTGAATGAAGCCGAAACATGTTGAAGTTGCTCAGACCTTCCTTGGGACAACAAAATCTGTTCCTGATGTTCAAATGCTATTTCGGTCTCGACGATAGCTCCAACTCTTGTTGCTTTTTCATAAAATGCTTTCAGCAATGGCTCAGCCAGAGTCGTGGTCCTTACGAACACCCGTTCGCCTTCTTTCAGATATAAAGAATAATGAACCAGTAAATCTGCATATTTATCAATCCAGGACATCACCAGGTTTTTGCTTTGTAGGGATAACGGATCATGTATTGTTTGATAATTTCTTCCTTTAGGAAATTGCGAAGCTTTTCAATGTTTTCCATAGACTTTGCGGAAATGAAGATAACCGGATAAGGATAATTCGTTTCCATTTGACGATATAATTCCTGCTCTAAATCTTTTTTAACTTCGGGTTCCAGAAATTTATCAAAATGTTGCTCCCGATAAGCGTCCATTTTATTGCATACCAAAATGACAGGTTTGTTCCCAGCGCCCAACTCTTTTAAAGTTTCCATAACCGTTTGGATATGATCTTTGTATTGAGGGTGGGAGATGTCAACCACGTGAATCAGAATATCTGACTCGCGTACTTCATCGAGCGTCGATTTAAAACTTTCGATGAGGTGATGAGGGAGTTTGCGAATAAAACCAACGGTATCCGAAAGCAGAAAAGGCATAGCATCCCATACCACTTTGCGCACGGTTGTATCGAGCGTTGCAAAAAGCTTGTTTTCGGCAAATACGGTGGACTTACTCAGCAGATTCATTAAGGTAGATTTGCCAACATTGGTATAACCCACCAATGCTACGCGTATCATTTCGTCCCTGTTCTTTCTTTGCGTAATATTTTGTTGGTCAATTTTTTCCAGACGTTTTTTGAGCAAAGAAATTTTTTCCTTGACGATTCGTCGGTCTGTTTCTATTTCCTGTTCGCCGGGACCACGCATCCCGATTCCACCTCTTTGTCGTTCAAGATGTGACCACATCCCCCGCAACTTTGGATAGATATATTGCAACTGTGCAAGCTCGACCTGGGTTTTGGCCTGTGCTGTTTGAGCACGGCTTGCGAAAATGTCGAGGATCAAAAAGCTCCGATCAATGATTTTGACTTTGAGTTCTGCTTCAAGTATGTTTTGTTGCTTTCCGGAAAGGTCGTCGTCAAAAATGACCATATCTGCAGGAAAAAATTCCATATATGCGGCGATCTCTTTTATTTTTCCCGGACCAATAAATGAATGGCTGTTGATTGCGGGAAGGCGCTGGGTAAATCGTTTAATGACAGTAGCCCCTGCGGTTTGCGCAAGAAACTCCAATTCGTCAAGGTGTTCTTCTACAATCCTGTCATTCTGATCCGGAAGGATGACGCCTACTAAAATGGCTTTCTCAGACTCGCCGGAAGGACTTTTGTAATCAATTACATCAAAAGAACTTTTGGGCATCCTGGATTATTTCAGGTTTTTGACGCGGTCATACCCGCCAAGATTGTAAACATTTTTAAATCCGTTTTTCTTTAAATATTCAACGGCTTCTCCGCTCCGTCCACCGGCAGCGCAATGCAGGTAATAGGTTTTACCTTTATCCCAACCGGCCGATTTTTTTCTGAAATCATCGCTAAGCCAGTCTGCGTGTATGGCTTTTGGATGATGTCCGCTGTTCCACTCGTCCAATGTACGAACATCTACGATGGTTCCGGGTTGTTTTTTCATTTGTGCTGCAGGGTCTTTTACAAAATCTTGACCACTCACTTGACATGAGATGAATAGAATGAAAGATGCGAAAAAGCTTAATTTGGTAAACATATATATGAAAATTTTTATTAAAAACGCAATGCAGGATTAATTGGTTCATTGACTGATTGTTTCCTGGTACAACCTGAAAAATTATCCTAAGAATTCAAAAAGGATCATAAAAACGGCAACAAAGATAAGCAATATACCAAAAGCTGGTTTAAGCTGTTGGGCATTCACCCTTGAAGAAATATAAATCCCGGCTAAGCTTGAAAGGATCGTAATGGAAGTAAAAAGTAGCAACAAGGACCATGGCAAGGATTCAAGTATTTTTACATTGGAGACTAAACCGACGGCAGTATTTAAAAAAATAATACACAACGAACTCGAAGCTGCGGTTTTAAAATCAAGGCCCAGATATAAAACCAGGACCGGTACAATGAGGAACCCTCCGCCAGCCCCTAGCAGCCCAGTAAGGGCGCCTACAAAAACACCCCACCCGATGAAAGTCAGCCAATTGGGTGCAGGTATATTCATTGGATCTTTATTAACTTGTTCTTTTGATTGGGGTTTCAACATGTTAAAAGCTGAAAACAGCATCAGTAGCGCAAAGAGCATCAGTAATCCACTGGATTTAGAAAGAGAATAGTGTTCAATTTTCATAAGAGGATCAGGAATTCGAGGAAATACCAAAAACCTGAAAATCCAAACGGAGACAATGCTGGGAATACCAAAATAGAGAACTGCCATTCCGTTGACTTGTTTATTCATATAATAACGGATTCCGGCCGAAAGACTGGTAAGACACACGACAAACAACGAACAACTGATCGAATCTTGCGTAGGAACTCGCAGCAAATAAACGAAAACCGGAATGGTTAGGACGGCTCCTCCTGCGCCCAATATTCCAAGTGTTAGGCCTATAAGTGCTGCGCAAATTAAGGCTATTGTGGATTCAAGCATTGCGCAAAGCTAATCGCTTAGAATATTAAATGAAAATTAATCATGATTTTGAAACTAAAGAATTAAGCTGATAAAATTCAAGAAAATTTTGAAGGATATTCCATCACTCCAGAATTTGATCTAATATCTCTTTCTTATTTTTTGACATCAAGTCTTTGATTTCCGTGTTATGCAGTAATTCAATCAATTGATTTTTGACTGGGACGACCTGATGATGTAAAGGACAGGGTCTTTTGGAATTGCACTTTTTCCATTTCAATATGCAATGATTGAAAGGATCCAGAGGATCAGTAACCATAAGCACTTCCCATAATGAAGTGTGCAGGGTCTTTTCATTGGCACGAAACCCGCCTTTTGGGCCTTTGACAGAATCAACGAGATCTGCTTCAGCCAGTTTTCGAAAAATCTTGGCAAGAAAGTGTTTTGGAGCATTAATGTTCCTGGATATACTTTCTAAAAGTATGTATTTACTATGATTGTTTTGCAGTGTAAGAAACAATAAGCCCCTCACCGCATAACCAAAGGATTTGGAGTTCAGCATATTTTTAAGGTTTCCAAAATTACAACATTGTTTCAGCTTGGCATTGACCAGAATCATGATCAAGAGTGATTGTAATCATCCCATTCTGTGAATAGAAGCCTCAAATTTGTCGGGAATAAAAGACAACCATGTCGTTAAATAGAAAAGTAAATCAAATCAATATGAAAAATAGAATCTTAAATCTTTTCGGATTAGCACTATTGGGCCTGATGCTCTTGCAATGTAAAGGCGGAGTAAAAGAAGACCAGCCCACCGTCGACTTTGAAGACCTTCAAAAAAATCAGCCTGAAGTTCATGGAACGGAAATTAAGGCAGAGGAAATTAACATGGCGACACCCCTTAATGCAGATTGGGTGAAGAATGGAGAAAGCATTTACAATCTCAAGTGTCTTGCATGCCACAAATTAACAGAGGAGAAACTCGTTGGACCCGGATGGAAAGGAGTCACCAAAAAACGCGAACCCTCATGGATCATGAACATGATTACCAATGTGGATATGATGTTAGAGAAGGATCCCGAAGCACAGAAACTGCTTGAGCAATGTTTGGTCAGGATGCCTAACCAAAATGTCAGCAAAGAAGAAGCACGTTCATTACTGGAATTCATGCGCAAGAACGACGGCGAAATGTAAAAAAACGAAATATCATTTATAAATTAAATTTCTATCAACTATGAATATTCAATTTAAAAAATGCATGGCAGCACTGTTCATGCTCGGTTTTATTTTCGTCATTTCGCAGTCTTGCAAACCCAAAGGTATGCAATCTGCTGTGGGTGGAAATTCGGCCGTAAAATCGTATGTGGCTCCGGGTAAATATGACGAGTTTTATAATTTCGTCTCCGGAGGTTTCAGCGGACAAATGTCTGTGTATGGCTTACCTTCCGGTAGGCTTTTCAGGGTTATTCCTGTTTTCTCTGTAGATCCTGAAAAAGGTTATGGTTTTTCCGAGGAATCCAAACCTATGTTGAATACTTCTCACGGTTTTGTTCCCTGGGATGATTTACACCATCCTGCATTGTCCACCTCAGCCGGTATACACGACGGACGTTGGGCTTTTGGCAATGCCAACAATACACCGCGTATTGCACGAATTGATTTGAAAACTTTCCGGACCGCAGAAATTATCGAGATACCAAACAGTGGCGGAAATCACTCCTCTCCTTTTATCACCGAAAATACGGAGTATGTGGTAGCCGGTACTCGTTTCAGCGTCCCCATGGGTGATAAAGTAGACGTTCCAATCAATACGTATAAAGATAACTTCCGCGGGACGGTTAGTTTTATTTCAGTGGATCCTAACAATGGAGGTTTAAAAATAGCTTTCCAGATCTTACTCCCTGGAATAAATTTTGACCTTGCCCGTGCCGGTAAAGGAAAATCGCATGGATGGTTTTTCTTTAGCTGTTACAACTCAGAACGAGCCAACACCCTATTGGAGGTCAATGCAAGTCAAAAGGACAAAGACTTTATCATGGCAGTCAACTGGAAAAAGGCAGAAGAATACCTGGCAAGCGGTAAGGCTATGAAAAAATCAGTTCGTTATGCTCACAATGTGTACAATGAATCCACGCACACAGCAACCTCAAAAATTGAAACAGAGGTGATGGTGTTGGATCCTAAGGATTGTCCGGACATGGTGTATTTCATGCCTTGTCCAAAGTCTCCACACGGTTGTGATACGGATCCTACGGGTGAATACATTGTTGGTAGTGGAAAACTTGCTGCCTTGATACCGGTTTTTTCATTTACAAAAATTCAAGAAGCCATTGCAGCTAAAAATTATGACGGTGACTATGAAGGCATACCGGTATTAAAATACGATGCTGTGTTACACGGAGAAGTGAAGAAACCAGGCTTGGGTCCTCTTCATACTGAATTTGATGATAAAGGAAATGCATACACGTCATTTTTTGTCTCTTCAGAAATTGTGAAATGGAGGGTTAGCGACTTACAAGTGTTAGACAGAGTGCCAACCTATTATTCAATTGGTCACTTATGTGTTCCTGGAGGTCCAACCAAAAAACCTTGGGGAAAGTATGTCATAGCCTACAACAAAATTACCAAAGACCGTTATTTGCCTACAGGCCCTGAATTGACTCAGAGTGCTCAAATTTATTCTATTGATGGTGAGAAAATGCAACTCTTGCTTGATTTTCCAACCATTGGAGAACCGCACTATGCTGAAGCCATTCCTGCAGACCTATTGATGAAGAATTCCACTAAAATTTATAAACTCGAAGAGAATAAAAATGCATACGTAGCCTTGGGTGAAAAAGAAAGTAAAGTCGTTCGTAAAGGAAATGAGGTACATGTTTACATGACTTCCATTCGTTCGCATTTTACTCCAGATAATATTGAAGGTGTTAAAATGGGGGATGTGGTTTATTTCCATGTAACTAACCTCGAACAAGACTGGGATGTTCCTCATGGATTTGCCATAAAAGGGGCAAACAATGCAGAGTTGCTGATCATGCCAGGTGAAACCCAAACTTTGATGTGGAAACCTGATCGAATAGGTGTATTTCCAATGTATTGTACGGACTTTTGTTCAGCACTTCATCAGGAAATGCAAGGATACATCAGGGTAAGTCCTGCAGGAGCAAATGTGCCTTTGACATTTACAACAGGCGACCAAGTAGCTCAATAAAACGTATAACATTTAAAATCTAAATAAATGAAAACATTAATTCAAAATATACTTTTCGTCCTTTTCGTAATGTTGTTTGGCTGTCAGGGTGGAAACCAACCGGCAACTGAAGCCTCTACAGACAATGCTGCTGCTACAACCAATGACATGGGACAGGCAGGTGTTGCAGATGATGTCTCTCAAAAGGATATCGTAAAAGTTGCGGTTGGATCTAAGGATCACACCACACTGGTTGCGGCTTTGAAACAAGCTGAATATGTAAACGATCTGGCCAACGCAGGACCTTTTACAGTTTTTGCTCCGACAAATGCAGCTTTTGACAAATTGCCTGCAGGTACGGTCGATGGATTGATGAAACCGGATCAAAAAGCAGCCTTGCAAAACATTTTGGAATACCATGTAGCAGTGGGCGTTTACCGTGAAAACATGTTTCGCGATGGTATGACCATTAACATGGCCAATGCCCAAAATGTGACGGTTCAGGTAAAGGATGGAAAAGTGATGCTCAATAATTCTGCAAACATAGTGGCTTCGGTTCCGGCATCAAACGGAATTATTTACATTGTTGATGCGGTATTGTTACCTCCTCAATAGATTGCATAAGTAAGAAAGTTTGTAAAAACTTAAATACAATCATTTGATTTGATCTGAGGGCGCGGCTGCTCAGCGGTCGCGCTCTTTTTTTAACTTATAAATAATGCTTGCATTTGATTTAATTTAATTTTAATACAGTATTGTATGAGTACCGTTCAAATAAGCAAAATTTCACGATGGATAATTCTTGGGACTTCATTGTTGTTGTTTCTTACCTATATTCTTCCTGTATGGCGAATCGATTTGTTTGCTCCACAATATCCCGAAGGTTTAACCATGTATATCTGGTTGAACAACATTTCTGGTGATGTCGAAATCATCAATGGATTAAATCACTACATTGGTATGCGCCATATTTCTGTAGAGATGTTTCCAGAATTTTCTTTTTTGATTTATATCGTTGCTTTTTATATCCTGCTCGGCATATTGGTGGCATACATTGGACGATTAAATATATTGTTCTGGTATTTAGTGTTCACTGCTTTTGGTGGGGTGTTTGCCATGTTTGATTTTTACCGGTGGGGTTACGAATATGGTCATAATCTGGATCCCACGGCAGCGATCAAGGTGCCCGGGCTTTCTTATCAACCACCCATCCTCGGACATAAGAGACTTTTGAATTTTGATGCTTATTCGCAGCCGGAAGTCGGTGGATGGATAGTCATCGGTGCAGCAGTGATCATGGGTTTGGTGTGGTTTTATGAATGGAACAAACAACGCAGAAAACCTATGCCCCATGTTCTGACGCTCATAGGGACAATCGTAGTGTTTAGTTTTTTTTCCTGTCAGGCAAAACCTGAACCCTTTCGCTATGGTGTGGACCTTTGCCACACTTGTAAAATGGGCATCGTCGATCGAAAATTTGGATCGGAATTGGTAACGAAAACGGGCAAAGTTTACAAATTTGACGATATAGGATGTATGGTTCGCCTTATGAAATCAGGTGCCTTAGATCAAAATGAGCTGGTGCATATTCTGGTGATCGATTTTGAACGCGAAACGCAGTTGGTGGATGTAAATGAATGTAAATTTGTTTTTGGAGAAGACATCCGTACTCCCATGAATTTCAATACTGCCGCATTTAAAAATGAAAATGTTGCATTGGAATTTAAATCTCAGGGCAATAATCGTCAAATAGTCAATTGGGATTATATTTATAACAAGATTGAATAAATGATCATAGGACAGTGTAGATATTTATTGAGTTTTGGACTTGCACTATTTATTCTAACTGCACTGCAAGCAAAATCCTGGAAGGTAAGCGAATCCAATGGTATCGCTGCACTTAAACATTACATACAACAGGCGGCATCCGGAGATACTATTTTCATTGAAGGTGGTGTATATCGCACAGGAAATCTGGTCATCGACAAATCCATACATTTAATTGGAATCGGCTTACCAGTTTTTGATGGTGAAGACAAATTTGAGATCTTAACCCTCAGTGGTCATCAAATCAGTGTTAAAGGAATTCACTTCAAGAACAGCGGATATTCTTCAATGAATGATTTTGCTGCAATCAAATGCATTGATGCATCAGATGTTTGCATCGAACAGAATGAGATCAGCTTTGCCTATTTTGCTATTCACGTATCAAATTCAAAAAGAATTACCATCCGGCAAAATAAGATCACTGGCAAACCGGGATCCGAACAAAACACGGGAAATGGAATCCATTTGTGGAAATGTTCCTTTGCACAAATTGATAACAATGTAATTACCGGTCACCGGGATGGAATTTATTTTGAGTTTGTATCCGATTCGAAAATTGAGTGTAATTTGAGTAGAGGCAACATCCGTTATGGTTTGCATTTTATGTTTTCCCACAGGGATCGGTATGAGGACAACCAGTTTATAACCAATGGAGCCGGAGTAGCCGTAATGTACTCAAGAGAAGTCCATATGCATCGAAATGAATTCCTGAATAATTGGGGAAGTGCTTCTTATGGCATCTTATTGAAAGACATAACGGATAGTGAAATCTCTAGAAATGCGTTTCTTCAAAACACCGTTGGCATCTATATGGAAGGCTCAAGCCGAATGACCATTGAAGCTAACCAATTCAGCAAAAATGGTTGGGCGATGAAGGTGCAGGCCAGTTGCAATGACAACGAAATCATGGGCAATAATTTTCAAGGAAATAGCTTTGATATGGCCACAAACGGAACCTTGGTATTGAATAATTTTGATCGGAATTATTGGGATAAGTATGACGGTTATGATCTTTCCCGTGATGGAATTGGTGATATTCCTTATCGTCCTGTCAGCATGTATTCCATGATTGTTGAACAAAATCCATTTACATTAATTTTACTTCGCAGCATATTGATCGGATTTTTAGATAAGGCGGAGAAAGCTATTCCAGGTTTAACACCGGAATTATTAATTGACAAAAGCCCACTCATGAAACCTGTAATATTATGATTGCAGCAACCAATCTATCAAAGCAGTTTAAACGATTAAAAGCATTGGATGGTGTCAGCTTTGAATGGACCTCAAATCAGGTAGTTTCTTTAATAGGCCCAAATGGATCGGGTAAAACCACTTTGATTAAATGCCTTCTAGGTCTCGTTAAACCGGACCAGGGAAACATACAGGTGATGGGACAAAGTATTTTACAAAACGAACAATATCGTCACTGCATCGGGTACATGCCGCAAATTGGAAGGTATCCGGATCATATGAAAGTCGGACAATTGTTTGACTTGTTAATGGAACTCCGAAATCTACCCGAAAATATACTCGATAAAGAGCTGATGCAAGTATATAAATTGGATCAACTGTCTCATCAGAGTATGAGAACCTTGTCTGGAGGTACCAGGCAAAAAGTAAGTGCTGCAATTGCTTTTTTGTTTAATCCATCCATTTACATATTGGACGAGCCAACAGCCGGATTGGATCCACTATCTGCTGAAATTTTGAAAGAAAAAATTAAATCTGAGAAAAGTAAAGATAAATTGATTGTAATCACCTCACACGTATTGAGTGATTTTGATGATCTGACAACAGAAGTCTTGTACTTACAAGATGGCAGGGTTCGCTTTCAAGACTGTATGGATGTATTAAAAAGTAAGACCGGAGAACAGAAATTTGTTAAAGCCATTGCGCACATCATGCAACATCCTGAAGAATTGAATTGACATGTTGAAACTCACCAAGTATATAATATCTGATATCATCCGTAACAAGATCATTTTGTTATATATGGGTTTGCAGTTTCTGTCAGGTGCACTGCTGTTTACCTTAGAAGAGAATCCGGATAAGGCCTTGCTGAGCATATTGAATATCGAACTCATACTGATTCCATTGGTCAGTATGATTTTTGCCACCATCCACTATTACAATTCCTATGAATTTATTGAAATGTTGCTGGCGCAACCGGTTGGCCGTAAACAGGTTTTCCTCAGTGAATACATTGCAACAGCACTTTCGTTGGTCATTGCATTTTGGCTAGGTTTGGGTGTACCGGTATTTTGTTTTGTGCAGAACTCACTGGCCCTTACGTTTGTTTTGACAGGTACCGGACTGACCATGGCCTGTACGTCGATCGCATTTTTGGCTGCTGTATTGGCAAGAGACAAGGCAAGAGGCATTGGTGTGGTGCTTATGGTGTGGTTTTATTTTGCTCTGGTGTATGATGGATTGATTTTAGTCATCCTGTTCAGTTTTAGCGACTATCCCCTGGAAAAGATAACCCTCCTATTGACAGCATTGAACCCTATTGACCTTGCCCGCGTTTCCATGATGCTACAAATGGATGTCAGTGCACTGATGGGCTATACTGGAGCATTGTTTAAAGAGTTTTTTGGCAGCATTCGGGGTAGTTTGTATACAAGTATAGTGATGTTACTTTGGATCACTGTTCCGCTCGGCCTGGCATTGCAGCTGTTTATGCGAAAGGATTTGTAATTAAAGTACTTACGAATGTTAGTTTGTTTTGTAATTTTGATTCACCATCAGTGACTTAAACAGGAATATACAGCCAGTTAAATACCTTCAGAATCAAAAATACAGACACTAAAATATGGAGGACTGAAAGGCTTTTGGAAAAAAATTTATCAGAAGTGTCTCTTTGAATTTCTTACGTTATGCAGAAAATCCCTCACCGCATTAAAACTGATCTTGTGAGTGGCAAAATGGAGTTCTGCCTTTTGGGTTTCATCAGGGTCAGCTTTTAATTGCAAAAGAATGTTTTTCAAATGCATTTTCATATGCCCGTATTGAATTCCCGTTGTCACTAACGATCGTATGGCTGCAAAATTTTGAGCCAGTCCCGTTGAGGCAGCAATCATCATCAGTTCTTTTGCATCAGGATTCCCCAACAACTCCAATGATCGTTTGGCCATGGGATGTAGAGAAGTTAAACCTCCAATTGTTCCCAGAGCTAGTGGTAATTCGAGACTAAAATGAAAGGTATCGTCACTTACCCAACATTGACTCAAACTCCGGTATTGTCCGTCTCGACAGGCAAATGCATGGCCGCAAGCTTCTACTGCCCTGAAATCATTTGCCGTAGCCAGCACCACAGCATCCACTCCGTTGAAAATTCCTTTGTTGTGAGTCACTGCCCGGTAAACATCCTGATGGGCAATGTCTACCGCCAGTCGAAACTTTTCTGCAAATTCATGTGCTTGCAACATGCCACCAACAGACCCTAAATCATTGATTGGGCATTCCACCCATACTTTTACCACACATTCTGGAGTATAGTTGGATAAAATGGCCATGATGCATTCCACTTCCCGTTGGTCGTCATTTAGCTCCTCAGTATGTGTGATGAATTTTTCAAGACTGCTGCTAAAACTTTCCAAACAGGAATTGATGAAGTTGGCACCCATCGAATCACAAGTTTCAAATGAAACTAACAATTGGTAGTAATTATTAATTGATTCAAAAGATCTGATTTTAATATCCCCTATTCCACCTCCGCGATTTTGCATGTTCCTGATCAAAGCTTCCGCATCTTGCAACATTAATTTTTTCAAAGAAGGCAAAAGCAATTCGAGTTTTTCTAATGAACCATTCCATTTGAAATGTATTTGACCCAGCTTTACCGTACCAAGCACTTTCGCTTGTATGCCTCCGCGTTCCATCCAAAACTTAGCACCTGCAGATGCAGCAGCCACTACCGAACTTTCTTCGGTCACCATGGGCACACAATAGGTTCTTCCGTTGATCAGAAAATTTGGTGCGACACCATAGGGCAGAATGTAATTGCTGATGGTATTTTCACTGAATGTATCAATTAATTTTTGTTGATCTTCATTGCGATGCCAATAACTCATGAGTTCGTGCATCACATTCTCAGGGTCTTTAAAAAAATTTTCCACAATCCACTTAATCTTTCCTCTTTTGGAAAGTTTAGAGAATCCGGAAATGGTTTTATTTTTCAATGTGTACTTGAAATTCAAAATTTATTTTACCTTAAGAAATGCATGTGCTAATTGCAAGCCACGCAATTGTGTCCTTATATATTGCTGAAGATCTTTGTAGTCCTCTTGTGCATGAAGTAAAAATCCCGAAGCTTGTCCATATATAGCGGGAATTTTGCTTTTTTGTATCAGGTAATAGCCATCCAAAAAGCTGCGAATACCTCCACTGATGATGAGGTGTTGGCAAAGAACTTTGGTGCAATCTACAAGGTTATTGCAATATTCTACCATTTCAACGGCCGTATGTCCAATACGTGTCAGCGGCAACAATTCCTCCGCACGAGCAGGATCTTGTCGTTGGATTTCGAGCATGCTGAAATTCGTTCCGCCAAAGGCCCCAAACTCAATCGCCAGTAAAGGTAGTTCCAGCAAAGCTTTAAGTGAAGCAGGCCCCATTCCTTGTCCAACCTCTTTTACAATAACCGGGTATTCAAATTGTTCGAGGAAGCGTTTAATCGTATGAATAGGCTTTTCTTTGATCACATCACCTTCCGGTTGTAAAAATTCCTGCAAAGGATTGAGATGTATGATCAATCCATCTGCCTGCAATTGTTGAATGACATAGTGAATCTTGTCGGCTTTCCCCTGAGACAACCATTCTTCAATTTGAGCAACTCCCAAATTTGCAAAAAAAGGCAAAGAGCTTCCGATAATTTCCCTCATGTCAAAATCCGGAAAGCATTCCGGATGTGTAATGACTTTTCGGCAAGAACCCAAGCCAAAGCCAAGACCAAACTCCCTGCTGGCCTTAGCTAAATTTTGATTGATTAGACGGGCTTTTGCAGTACCACCCGTCATACTCGATACCCAAAGAGGAAAAGATAAAGTTTTAGCTCCAAAATTAAACGGAATGAGCTGCTCGGGCTTCGGGTGTTCGCTCAATGCAGGCTCATAATAAAACCTATCATCCTGCCAATTGGCAAGGGTTTGAGCTGAAAAAGCCAGATCAATATGATCTTGTTTGCGGTCAGTCGATGAAGTTGGGTTGTTTTTGGACATGCAGCAATACAACAAAATAAATCAAAAATGGCTTAGGACAGGCCTTAAATTGTTGAATTAATGGCTCAGGATGTTAAAATATGTGATAATTCCAATGGAATTTTTCAACATTAAAGGGAATGCCACTAATTTTGCAATGAAAATCAAGGAAGCTATTGCCGTATTTTCCTGGATTTTTCCTACCTGAACGAACGTTTTCGATTAATCCTCGTTTTATTTATAGACAGTTTAATAAATTGATAAAAGTCAATCGGATGAATAAATCATTGTGGTGTTTGTTGTTGTTTTGCCAGACCTTAACCGCCCAGGTGAGTCCTATGTTACTGGCTAAAATGGAAAGTAGTGACCGACTACCTGTTTTGGTAGTCTTCCGCCAACAGGCCAATTTGGACAAATGGCAGAGTTCTTGGACTAAGGAGCAAAAGGCTCTGTTCGTTTACCGCAGTTTACGGCAAAATGCCGATGAACAGCAACAGCGGGTCATGCAATACCTTCAGAAGGCTCAGGTGCCTTTCAGAAGCTTTGCCGTGGCCAATTGTATACAAGCGGAACTGTCCAAAGATTTAATCTTTCAATTGGCTGATTTTCAAGAAATCGAAAAAATTTGCTACGATTCACCCCAGAGATTTCTTTTTCCAACAAACGATAACAGTCTCGTGATTCAATCACGCGGACCTGACTTTAGTTGGGGACTTGACAAAATGCAAGTACCAGCAGTCTGGGACTTAGGTTTTAAAGGGAAAGGCGTCATTGTTGCTGGTGAAGATACCGGTGTCAAATGGGATCTTGGACCCATTAAAGAAAAATACAAAGGTTACCAGAATGGCACGGTAAACCATAATTATCATTGGCATGATGCAATTCATAGCATAAGTCCACTGAGCGGTTCGCCGGACAACCCTTGCGGCCTGAATACAAAGGAACCTTGTGATGATCATTCACATGGAAGTCATACCGTAGGTACCATGGTTGGAATAACGGATGACCTCCGTTTTGGTGTGGCCCCCGAAGCCCAATGGATAGGATGCCGAAACATGGAAAGAGGCAATGGGTCTCCTTCTTCCTATATTGAATGTTTTGAATTCTTTTTGGCACCTCATGACCTGCAAGGAAAGAATGCAGATGCTCTGCAATCACCTCACGTCATCAACAATAGTTGGTATTGTAGCCTGGAGGAAGGCTGCGACACAGCTACTTTCCCAGTGATGGAAAGGGTGATTGAAAACCTCCGTAAATCGGGAATTGTAGTGGTGGTTTCTGCAGGAAATGACGGGGCTGCATGCAGTACATTGAATCACATTCCTGCATTGTTTGATGGAAGTTTTTCGGTAGGTTCTGTGAAACAAGACCTGAAGATCAGTGAATTCAGCAGCAATGGACCCGTAGTCAATTACAAGCAAGTTCGCATAAAGCCCAATGTCGTAGCCCCAGGATCTGATGTGGTTTCGGTGATCATCGATGGATCCTTAGCCAGCTGGAGTGGAACCAGTATGGCAGGCCCTCATGTAGCCGGTCTTGTAGCACTCATCATTAGTGCAAACCCCCGTCTTGCAGGACAGGTTGAACAAATTGAAAAGATCATTGAAGAAACCGCCCTACCGCTGGATTCCGGATTTGATTGCTGGCCTTATTTAGGAACCACCATACCGAACAATACATTTGGATTCGGTTTTGTAAATGCTAAAGCTGCAGTGGATAAAGCATTATCCCTGTTGGTGGATACTGAACAGGACGATAAAGATAAGGTTAAGATATACCCTAATCCGGCGAATGAATTTATTCTCGTAGAACAAATCAAACCTGTCAGCGGTGATTGGATGATTGAAGACGCTCTGGGCCGAATGGTATATCAATGGACGCCGCAAATCGGAGTACATCGCATTGACATAAATACATGGAAATCCGGAATATATTTTATGTCAAACCGTAATGGTTTTTATCAATCTTTTGTAGTTAAACCCTGACCACCTCCATTTGAAACTATTCAACCAGGTCAACCGGGAAGTTCTGATCCGGCAAATGCATGAAAGTGCAGAGCCACGGGTTACCATTTCCTATTATAAATACCACCAACTGCCCAATCCTCATTTTTTTCGAAATCATTTATACACTCACTTTGAAGCCTTAGGTGTTTTGGGTAGAATTTACGTAGCGCGGGAGGGAATCAATGCCCAAATTTCTGTACCACAGAAACACCTTGATGCTTTCCGATCTTGTTTGAATGATATATCATTCCTCGCAAACATACGTTTAAATTATGCCATTGAAGACAATGGTAAATCTTTTTTCAAACTGATCATCAAAGTCCGTGAAAAAATTGTTGCAGATGGAATCAACGACCCGCTATTCAATCCCTCCGATACGGGTAAACATCTTGACGCTGCGGAATTCAATAAGCTTATCCAACAAAAGGATACAGTTCTCGTGGACATGAGAAATCATTATGAAAGTGAGGTGGGCCATTTTGAAGGCGCCATCTGTCCCGATGTCGTGACCTTCCGCGAATCTCTTCCTATTATTTCAGAAATGCTGGAGCAGCACAAGGATAAAAACCTGGTCATGTATTGTACCGGTGGTATACGTTGTGAAAAAGCCAGTGCTTTTTTAAAATATAAAGGATACAAAAATGTTTTTCAACTGAATGGAGGAATTATCGAATATACCCGGCAGGTTAAAGAGCAACACCTGGAGAATAAATTCCTGGGAAAGAATTTTGTATTCGACGAACGGATGGGTGAACGCATTTCTGAACAAGTCATCTCAACCTGCCATCAATGCGGAAAACCCTGTGATGTGCATGTCAATTGCCGTAATGATCAATGCCACATCTTGTTTATACAATGCGCCGAATGTGCAGAAAAATATGAGCAATGTTGTTCGGTACGATGTGCTGATTTTACAAAACTAAATCCACAAGAGCGACAATCACTATCTTCTCAACTTTTGTTTAATGGCAGCAAGTTTTCCAAAGGACGCTATAAAGCAATGCACAAGGATGAGCCTTTAATCCTTCACTAAAGTGAATTTCAGAAATCTTTTTGCTTGGTTATTCCTGGCGATTACTGCCTGTCAAAATGAAGAATTGTATCCTGGCAGCCCAGCGCCAGAATTGACCTCATCACAATGGCTGCAGTCAACCCCCATTAAAATAAACAAGTTGCAAAATAAAGTGGTCTTGTTGCGCTGGTGGACGGATGGTTGCGTTTTCTGTATGCAGTCGGCTGATGCTTTGAATACCTGGCACCAGCGTTACGCAGATTCCGGATTGGTGGTCATAGGAATGTATCACCCTAAACCCGAACCAAAACCATGTAATTCTGAAGAGGTAAGAGAATATACCATGGAAAAAGGATTCCGATTTCCGGTTGCCATTGATCAGGATTGGAGAGATTTGCGGCGGTATGGTTTGCCTAGAGGAGATATGCAATTTACTTCGGTGAGTTTTTTGATCGGAAAAGACCATCGAATACGATACATTCACCCGGGTGGTGAGTACCATGAACTCTATGAAAAAGGTCATGAGCAATGTGTAAGGGACTTTTACATTATGGAATCAAATATTCAACAAGCCTTGCGGGAGAGAAATGATTAGTTTTGCATTTAGATGAGAACTATTCTTCAGGATATATATGACAAGCAAATTAGAGGACAAAAAAGTCTGGCAATTCTCATTGATCCTGACAGCAGTAAATTGAATCGTTTGGAGCACACATTGAAAATTTGCCGGAAACATCCTGTAGATTATTTCTTTGTGGGAGGCAGTTTGTTGAAAGAGGATCAGTTGGATCATTGCATTCAAAGGATACGGGCTAATTCACAAATTCCCATAATTTTATTTCCTGGAAGTATTTATCAGCTACATCCTGAAGCAAATGCATTGCTTTATCTGTCCCTGTTGTCTGGACGAAACCCAGAATATCTCATTGGAAAGCAGGTGGAAGCCGCAATGAAAATTGCCAGTTATTCTATTGAAGTCATTTCAACAGCCTATCTGCTCATTGACGGTGGCAGTCCTAATGCAGCGGCTTATTTAAGTCAAACCCAACCGTTGCCGCGAAACAAGACCGAACTCGTATTGGCCACAGCGATGGCTGCACAATTATTAAACTTTCATTGGATTTACCTGGAGGCCGGCAGTGGTGCTCTGAGTCCGGTACCCTTGGAAACCATCCGTTGCCTTAAGAATAATATTCGTTTACCCATTCTCACAGGAGGCGGTATTCGATCAGCGGAGCAATTGGGAGAATGCTATCAGGCAGGCGCAGATCTCGTGGTGGTAGGAACCGCTGCAGAAGAAAGACCCGAGGTATTGGAAGAAATGGTTGTGACCTTGCGTGAGTTCAATTTAAAATCAGCGGATCTAACATGATAACGGGTCGTGTATTGCGTTCTACAGGAAGCTGGTATGATGTATGGGATGATACTAACAAACGTTTGTTAGCATGTAGATTACCGGGAAAATGGAAATTGGACAAGGAAAATGTAACGAATCCGGTGGCGGTTGGCGATTTGGTGTCTCTTCAATTGGAAAACGAAACTCAGGCGATCATTCAGATGGTATTGCCTCGAAAAAATTACATCGCACGGCAATCCCCAAAATCCCGATTACACATCCACTTAATTGCCTGCAACATTGATCAGGCCATTCTCATCACCAGCATTTGTGAACCACCGTTGAAACCGGGTTTTATTGATCGATTTATCCTGACCACAGAACCACAGGACATCCCGGTGATCATTGTATTCAATAAGTGGGATTTGTACGGGGGCTACGAGAAAGAAATTTTCGAAGAACAGAAATTTATCTACTCTTCTATCGGATATGAAGTGCTGGCCGTATCCGCTGTAAACGCTTATGGGATTCGGGAATTGAAGAAGCGCCTACACCAACGCATCAGTTTATTCTGTGGGCAATCTGGAGTAGGAAAATCTTCTGTGATCAACTCTCTGGCACCCGAATTGATCCTCAAAACGGGTGAAGTTTCTTCATGGTCAGGGAAAGGTATGCATACCACAACATTTGCACAAATGTTCCTGTTGGAAGATGAAACCTTTATCATCGATACCCCGGGGATTAAAACACTCGGATTCAATAATCTTGAAGTAATGGATGTAGCACATAATTTCCGGGAGTTTTTTAAGGCTTCTGTAAATTGTAGATTTGGTTCACAATGTACTCATCGGGATGAACCTGATTGTGAAGTCAAAAACTTACTCGTTGCAGGCACTATCAGTGATATCCGTTACCGCAATTACCTCAATATTCTGGAGGAAATCGAATCCCAAAATTATTGGGAGAGAAATAAGAAGTACTAATTTACAGCTGGATGCAGAGTATACCTATCGTGTAATGATATTATACGCAGGAAAATGACTATTGATCTATTCAATGTATGCGCTAAATAATGAAAATTGAAACTTGAATAAGAAGGTTCGCGCATTCGATAAGTGGCTCTTGACCGGCCATTAACTTGAGTTACCTTGTGCAGGTAAATTTTTTTTCACCCTAAATTATTATACACTATGAAACACTTTATGTTGTGTACCATCATGTGTGGTACATTTTTAACCAGCGTCATGGCTCAAGGATTTGAATACCAATGTGCATGGGATCCGGCAACCAGTACAGGCAATGAAGTTTCTTCCGGTTCAACTTGTTTTGATGTTGATGAGGTAATGGCCTTATGCACACCGATTTATTTGCGCATTAATGTACATTACTTTGTACCGGACAATTGTGAGGGGCAAATTCAACAAACAGGATTTCAGCAAGCGGAGGTGTATGCAAAAACGGAAAAAATGATTCAGCTTTTGAACAACGAAATCAAGCATAATCAACCGCAACGCAGAATTGAGCATGTTGATCCACCATGTCTTCCCTTTAGATTTGTGTTAACGGGTGTTTATGTACACTGTGAATCCAATGCTGTTGCAGAATTCAGTACGATTGAATTAAATCAGCGTTATGGAGTCAACAAGAATGGAGCCATTAATTTTTATATTGCTGGATTTCCCCAGGGAGCAACGGGCGTGGGCTATAATTATGAAAAGACTGGATCCGCCAGCAGTTTTGATCCCAATATTTGGTGGACTTTGGGTAATCTGTACCACGAACTGGGGCATATTTTCGGATTAGGTCATTCGTTTGCTCAAAATGATTTTTGTGACGACACTGCGCCTTTGGTTTTTACATGGGATAAGAACTGCAATGGAATTATTGATGTAGTGCCTCAAAATCCAAAGTTGACCGAAAGAGGAATTATGTGCTGGAATGTATTGAAGAAGGGAACAAAACCCGGAGAACCTGGATACGCCGATGAAAATTGCAATGGGGTCAATGACTGTGAAGAAGTCTTGCCATGTGTTGAATCCCCTTGCTGCCAGGAGCAAAATGTGGATAACAACGTTATGTCTTACTCAGCTGCAAAAAATGCAATTACCAAATGTCAACTCAAAATCATGTTAAATAATATAAATTCTTTGAAATGTGATGTGATTGAAAAAATCGGAGGATGTCCCCCCACTAAAGCCTTTATCAGTAAACGACCCATGGACGTTGCCAATGAAAATCAATGCCATGAATGTCTTGATCTGTCGGCTAGTTGGGATGAAACAAGCTACCAGCTGGAAATTTATGAATTGACTCCAAGCGGAAACCAATTGGTTTATCATAGTGGATTAAAGACAGAGCAGGCAATTAAGTTTTGTTATAAGACCAATCCTAGTCTTCCAGGTTCTGGTGTATTATTGAAACCCAATACCCAATATCGGGCCATCCTTTTTACATACAATGAATGCTCGAACAGTGAAATGACCTATGACTTTAACACTGATCTGGGAAATTGCGGACCATTGACATTCGAAACGTTGGATGTGGATCCTAATCCCGTGAATGGAAATGTGGTGCTGCATTTTAATTGGTCGGGTCCTGAGAATTCATTTTCGATATTGGCGCGCAATGTATTGACTGAAACGGATTATCCACTGTCACAAAGTAACCTCACTACCGTAGGTGAAAATTCTTTAAATTTGTCAACCGAACATCTCCCACCTGGAACCTACATCATGATGGTTCAGGCAAGAGATTTTTATGCAATAAAAAACTTTATAAAATTGTAACCCGATGAAAACCACTTTAGTGATTCTTTGTATGTGTTGTTTCCATTTATCACATTCCCAGAAGTTACCGGAATTTGGAATCTACTTTTACTTTGAAGACGCACAGGGGAATAGGGATACGGTTTTTGCAGGATTTGATTCCACAGCCAACGATTCCTTTAATCCTGATTTTGGAGAGGTATATTTAAACGAACCTTTTAAACATCCATTGGACGTAAGATTGTCAAGAAATTTTGGAACCCAGTTACCCTTTAAGGTTGGAATTTTGAGTAAACGATTGATTACTTCAACGGAATATGTCACGGTACACAACAAGCCTTGGTTGGATTGTAATATCGGAGAACCGATTATGTTCTTTGTTAAAGCGAATCACTTTCCTGTAACAATGCGTTGGGACCCTAATGAATTTTGGCTTGGAAGCAAATGCGTTCAAAATAGTTATATGACTTCTGATCAACATGTGGAAATTATTGATCCAATCGAAGCTTGGATTCGAAATCCAAATAAGCGATTTACGTGTTTGTCATTGGCAGACTATTATACCTTTAATTTAGAGTCAGACTACACTAGACAGAATTTTCCCAATGAATTGAGTTACCAGCTTATAAAGTCTTACCCTGATCATCCTTCAGACACCGTTTATGGGATTAAGCTGTTTCATCAAGCAGAACCTTATTATAGTCCATGTAAAGTTTGGGTGTCAGATGAGACCCTTGTGAGTCCTGAATTAAAGTTATCCATTTATCCTAACCCATCAGCTGGGTGGATCAGTATCCAATATGAAAGCGATCTGCAAATGGTGAGCTTAGCAATTTTTGATGTCATGGGTCACTGTGTCAGAAAATGGTGGAATCCACAACCTCGGGAAAATTTTGATCTGCAAAATTTACCTGAGGGGCTTTATGGAGTAACTTGTCAAGCATCGAATGGGATTCAAGTCTCCAGACATTTGGTGGTTCAACATTGAAAGGATTCATGATAAAAAAAACCGCCTCTTTTGGCGCAAGAGGCGGTTCATAATCCCTTGATTAAAATCTCATGAAACGAATTCAAACCGAATGACGTAAAACGTCTTAAATCGATTTTTGGAATGCATTTATTATTTATAACTCAAATCCCGATACAATATTATTTCAGTTATTCCACTTAAGCAAGAAATAAGGCTAAAAATCGGGGTTTTCACCTAGTATTTTCAGGGTTTTCACGGAGGAAATTTATTGATTTTGGGATCCGAGGTGACTCTTGTTAAGGTCAATATTTTTTAGTGATTATCGCATATTACATTACTTTTGCACTTATATAATTTTATTTAATATGTCAAAAGAAAGAGAAGAAAAATTAAAAGCCTTGGCCCTTACAGTGGACAGGTTGGAGAAAACATATGGAAAGGGAAGCATCATGAAACTGGGTGATAAGCCAGTTATGGATACGGTTGATTCAATTTCAACGGGATCCCTAGGACTGGACATTGCACTGGGTATCGGAGGCTTGCCAAGAGGCCGTGTAGTGGAGATTTATGGACCGGAAAGCTCGGGAAAGACTACCCTGGCCATTCATGCTATAGCCGAGTGTCAGAAGAAAGGAGGTATAGCAGCATTTATAGATGCTGAGCATGCCTTTGACCGCAGTTACGCTGAAGCTCTAGGTGTGAATACGGAAGATTTGTTGATTTCTCAGCCTGACAACGGTGAACAAGCACTGGAAATTGCCGAAAACCTGATCCGTTCAGGGGCAATTGACATCATTGTGATAGACTCAGTGGCGGCTTTGGTGCCTAAAAGTGAAATTGAAGGGGAGATGGGAGAATCTAAAATGGGTCTTCAGGCAAGATTGATGAGTCAGGCGCTAAGAAAATTAACTGCAACCATCGGTCGTACAGGTTGTTGTTGCATTTTCATCAACCAATTACGTGAAAAAATCGGGGTTATGTTTGGCAACCCGGAAACCACCACCGGAGGTAACGCTCTTAAATTTTATGCCAGTATCCGATTGGATATTCGTCGTACCAGCAATGCGATTAAAGATAAAGACGGCAACATCGTTGGCAACAGGGTCAAAGTCAAAGTGGTCAAAAACAAACTTGCACCGCCTTTCCGCACCGCGGAGTTTGACATTACTTACGGGGAAGGTATTTCAAAATCAGGGGAAATTATCGATTTGGGTTCAGAGTTAAATGTTGTACAAAAGAGTGGTTCCTGGTTTAGTTACGAGGGCACAAAAATTGCCCAAGGCCGGGATGCAGCCAAGCAATTTGTCGAAGACAACCCAGAATTGTCAAGAGAAATTGAAGAAAAAATCAAAGCTAAACTGGCAACGGCAAAAATGGTAAAGATTGAAGAAGGGGTTGAAGCAGATGACCAGTAATTTTTCTAGTAAAATGTTTTACAATAAGTAAAACCAACGTACATTTGTCTAGATATAAGATGAAAGCAATTTGGCGATTATAGTTTGCTTTTTTTCTCTAATTCCCATATATATATCCGAAATAGCGAGATGACAATGTAGTCTCGCTATTCTTTTTTTAGCCCATTTTTTTTAATATATCTTACCCGCGCAAAAATTAAACGCGTTTTATATGGTCGTATGCGCTAACCAGTTAATTTTGAACTCAACTGGAACAAATGACAACAATACGTAAAGAACAGTTATTTGAAAATTTTCTTTGGATTGATTTAACCCATCCAAATACTCAACAATTGAGAGATTTGTCCGAAACTTACGGCCTCGATATTATCTTGTTGCATGATAGTATGCAACAAGGGCATTTGCCTAAGTGGGAAAAATATAAGGATTTTTATTTTGTCATTCTTCGATCTTATACGGCCAATATCAATGACAAGTTTACCAAATATGGTGAACTTTCAAACAAGATCGCTTTCTTTTTCAACGATAAGTTGATGATTACCATACATCGCAGAGAATTTGAATTTTTGAAAAATATTTCTTCAACAAGTTCTCATCCGCAAGAATTGTTTTTGGAAATATCCAGGCATATGGTGGATTCGTTCGACGACCCTCTGAAAAAACTATCCGAAAAGATCGATCAGTTTGAGCGTACCATATTTTTAAAGAAAGAATCGGATCTGTCTCTGGAAGAGCTTTATTTTATGAAAAGTAGAGCCCGTAATGGTAGAAAACTACTTCAACTAACCCAAAATGTTATGTACCAATTGGAACTCAGGAAAGAACTTCAAACAATATTTCAAGATATTAAAGACAGCCTGACCCAATCCTTGTTGGTGTATGATGAAATTTTAGATGATTCAATGAATTTACTCAACACGTATCTTTCCATTACGGCTCAAAGAAATAATGATGTCATCAGAGTCTTGACTATTTTTTCTGCTTTTTTTCTTCCGCTGACTTTTATCGCAGGAATATATGGAATGAATTTTGAGCATATGCCGGAACTGAAATGGCCTTTTGGTTATTTCTTTTGCCTGATCATTATGGCTAGCGTGAGTTTGGCAATTTATTTTTGGTTTAAAAGACGCCGGATCATATAAGTGCATATACCAAAGGATCGGTTTAATGTTCAAGCTGAAGAATACGCTAAGTTCAGACCACTCTATCCTGATTCCCTTTATGATGTTATTTTTCAATTTGTTAAACATTTTGATGACGCTTGGGATTGCGGTACGGGGAATGGCCAAGTGGCCAGAATTCTTTCAGATCGCTTTCGCAGTGTATATGCTACTGACATTAGTGTCAAACAGATTGGACAAGCACCTCTACGCGATAACATTTCATATCGGATTGAACGGGCGGAATTTTGCTCCTCCCCAAATGGTATTTTTGATTTAATTACGGTCGCTCAGGCAATCCACTGGTTCGATTTTGATGCGTTTTATCAACAGGTTCAACGTGTTTTAAAACCTCAGGGACTTTTGGCAATTTGGGCATACGGAAATATACAGGTGAATGAAGAAATCGACCAGAAAATTAATTATTTGTATCATGACATTTTGAGCAAATTTTGGGATGCTGAACGGGTGTATATTGATGAAAAAATGCAGTCTATTCCATTTCCCTTCTGCAATCAGAGAACTTATGAGCTCAATATGGAGGTATCCTGGTCGCCCGTGCAACTGTTTGGTTATATAAAAACCTGGAGTGCTTGGCAGCATTATTATAAGGAGTATCCCGAAGAAGAAACTAACGAACGTTCGGTAATATCCGGATTTTGTCACGAGGTGACCTCCATGTGGCCATTAAATGAAAAAAGAACACTCCGGTTTCCGGTTTATCTTCGATTGGGAAATTTGTGTGATTGATCGGAGTTGAATAATGTGATTTTCCGCGGGTTTATTCTTTTGTGAAATACCCTTAATTTATGGTTTTTTTCCTATGTCTTGTTTTATTAATATCGGTGCAAATTCATGTGTACCTGCCGGTTACTACACACAGTATTCATTGAATGGATAATGGGGATTTGCCACTCAGAAATAAATTGTTAAATTGCATAAAAATTATAACTCTATGGTTCAAATAAAACAATTTTGGATTTTATGGTTAGCAGCCTGTTGTTTGCTATGTGGATGTAAAGGTTGTGAGGAGGAATTTATTCGTTTTCTGGATCGCAATACCCTTGTCATACCAAAGGGAGACAAGACGGCGCCTGAGGTCTGGCTTGAAATTACAGAGTCAAAATCAGGAAGTAATTATAAAATCTATCATGATACCATTTTGACCAAAAGCAACGGAGATCAGTTATCTGTGGTGTTTATGGCTAAGGATGAAAACGGAGGTTTAAAAAAATTGTGTTTATCTCAGGGTTTTCGACAGGAATGCTGTTCAACTCATTTGGAAAACAGGTTGTGTTCAGTGACTCAACCGGTTTCCGTATCAAATTGTACAGACATGTCCTCTTTTGCACCTGTTGCATTTGCAAGTTGGTTCATGCTTTCGGAAATTAATGTTTCAATGATTTGTGACAGTAATTGGGAACTTGAAAGTGGAAGTGTGAATCTTACAGCAGTTGCAGAAAACTTTCACCAGGGAACAAAAGCCATAAACCTTGTGGTGCAGGTCACCCAATAGGAATGCATTGCTAAGTCATGAAAAAAAGGATACTAAGGCTTTTTGTTGCAAACTAACTGTTTATGATTGATTATGGGACATCAATCACCCAATTGACATTATAGTTTTCTTTTTTAATTAACCAATATAAGAAAACCCCTCATCTATATCGTGAATGTCTTGTTTGCAAATGGTTTCAGATGGCATGTTTAGCGATTAATTTTCACCCAATTAATGCAATAGCATTCATCGAGCAGAGTGCTGACGAAATGAAGGAAGCACTTTCAAGTAATTGTGAGATTTAGTTTGAGTAACCCAATAGATGCTTTATTCATCCAATTTATGCGGTGCATAAATTGCGCATGGCGCTGACGAAATGAATAATGCGCATTGATTCAATCCATGAAAACAAAGTAAATATCGCGCTTTATTCATTTGTCAGG
>JRYK01002151.1_pt1 | contig 26652 bp, 21 predicted proteins | sample 235381 | NCBI WGS metagenome assembly JRYK01 (sample SAMN03074220, study PRJNA261476) | activated sludge metagenome | biome: Wastewater Treatment Plant; feature: Wastewater; material: Activated sludge; isolation source: activated biomass of a wastewaster treatment plant treating hydrocarbon... ... | reverse complement strand
TTCATTTTCCCCATATAAGAACAGGTCAACCAATGGGGAAAATGAATGTGAAACCTTTCTAGTAAAGAAGTAAAATAATCACTCCACGAAAATGCCACATAAATGTTCCCAATGGAATACTCCATGAGCAATGCCCACCCGATAATCCAGGCAGCCAATTCACCAAATGATGCATACGCATAAGTATAAGCTGAACCGGCAACAGGAATNNCCACAGCAATTTTTATATTATATAAATATTTAATATGTTCAAGTCCATACAATTCTGCATAACATAGAGCCGTAAATCCACAGGCAATACCTGTAATGACAAAGAGGATCACTACACCAGGCCCCGCTTTAAAACAAGCTTCCCCAAGGCTAGAAAAACTACCCGCACCTATGATGGCAGCGATGCCGAGGGCAGTCAAATCCTTTGCAGACAGTACCTTGTGGAGAGCATCATGGTGTGTTGCATTTTGGTACGATTCAATGGTTTTGCGGCGGCGTATGGACTTGAACATATTAAATATTTATATAATATAAAAATTGCTGTGGTAAACTTAAGCAAATTTTACAGTTTGCCATTCAGCGATCCAAGGTCAGTGGAGATAACTTCTAAAAACTGTGTAATCCCATGACCTGACCCATTGAATTTGGTGATGTTTTACGAAGGCATTAAAGGAGGCTAGTCCGTGCCCACCGAATGCTGAAATCTGTATCGAAGTAATTGTTTTCCAATATATTTGTCCCTCATTTTGCAACCGGGAAAATACTATGGAAAATAAGTATTTTGACTTGATTGATCAAACCTACTACTTCCCTCAGGAAGGCTTTGATTTGGAAAAGGATAATCTCATTTTCAACGGCATTCCATTGATGGTGTTGATCGAAAAATATGGTACACCTTTTAAATTGACTTACCTGCCGAAAATAGCTGACCAGATTAAGAAAGCTAAGAATCTTTTCAATAAGTCTATCCGGTCTTTGGATTATGAAGGGAAATACTACTATTGTTATTGTACTAAATGTTGTCATTTTTCCTATGTTTTGAAGGAAGTATTGCAGCACGATGTTCAACTTGAAACCTCTTCTGCCTTTGATATCGATTTGGTATTAAACTTATATAAAAACGGATTAATTACCCGAGATCACATCATTGTAAACAATGGATTCAAGCCTTTACAGTATTTACATAACATTGCCAACTTAGTAAATTCTGGTTTTAAAAATATCATACCCGTATTTGATAACATTTACGAGGCAGACCAGTTGGAACCATTACTTCAGAAAAAATGTAAGGTAGGCATCCGTGTAGCTACAGAAGAGGAACCTCAATTTGAATTTTATACCAGCCGCCTGGGCATAAGAGCTTCTCAAGTATTGGAGTTTGCTAAAACCAAACTTAAAAAGAATAAAAAGTTTGAATTGCACATGTTGCATTTTTTTGTGGACACGGGAATCAAGGATACCGTTTATTATTGGGGTGAACTCAAAAAAGGCATCACCACTTATATAGAATTAAAGAAACAGTTTCCTTCGATCAAAGCCATTAATATTGGCGGGGGTCTTCCCATTCGAAACTCGCTGGGGGTTGAATTTGACTACAAGTACATGATTCACCAAATTGTTAAAATGATCAAGGAAGCTTGTGATGAAGCAGGTGTAAAGCATCCGGATATTTTTACAGAATTTGGAAAGTATACGGTTGGGGAAAGCGGAGCTACCGTATTTTCAGTCTTGGAGCAAAAACAACAAAATGACTCCGAAGTTTGGTATATGGTGGATAATTCACTGATGAACACCTTGCCGGACAGCTGGGGAATTGCTGAACGATTTATCCTGTTGCCTATCAATAAATGGTTTAATGATTATTGCAGGGTTAACATTGGCGGACTGAGTTGCGATAATTCGGATTTTTACAATACCGAAGCACAAAATCAACAACTCTTTATGCCAAAGTACAATCGAACCGATAAAGAGCCCTTATTTCTAGGTTTCTTTCATACTGGAGCTTATCAGGATGCGCTGTCAGGTTATGGTGGCATCAAGCATTGTTTACTGCCTTCACCCAAACATGTTTTGGTGGACCGCGATGAAAATGGAAACCTCGTCGATTGGATTTATAATGATGAGCAAAACTCCCGTGACATGCTCAGAATTTTAGGCTACAATTGAGTTTACTTATAAAGAACACCATATGAAACAAACTAAATCTTTTGCAGGAATTCCCGATAAATATGGGAAATTTGAAAAAGCCAAGGTTATATTAACCTCCTTGCCTTATGATGGCACCAGTACCTGGGGTAAAGGCGCCGATAAAGGTTATGATGCGTTTATGGATGCGTTGGAAAACATGGAACTGTATGATATTGAAACCGGAACCGAACCTTATAAAAACGGAGTCTTTGTAGAAAAGCCGTTGAAACTTAAAGACCTGACTCCAGAAGAAATGGTGGATAAGATTTTCCGTAAAGTGACCAAGCATTTGTCTTATGGCAAGTTATTGACTTATTTTGGAGGCGAGCATAGCGTGAGTATTGGGATTCTCAGGGCATTTGCAAAAAAGTACAAAAATCTAACGGTGGTGCAGTTAGATGCACACACTGATCTTCGGCAAACCTATCACGGGACACCATACAACCATGCTTGTGCAGTTGCTGAAGCGCAGCGCGATACTAACCTCATTCAAGTGGGGATCCGGAGTATGGATGTGTCTGAGAGAAAATATTTGAAAAAAGATAAAGTTTATTTTGCCCACCAAATCATGGACAATGATTATTGGATGGAGGAAGCCATCCGAAAAATGACCGATCCGGTATACATAACCCTTGATCTGGATGTTTTTGATAGTTCATTGATGCCAAGTACCGGAACACCTGAACCAGGTGGTATGCATTGGTATCAAGTCCTTCAGTTCCTGCGCATGATCTTTTTGCGAAAGCAAGTGGTTGGATTTGATATTGTTGAGTTGGCCCCAATCCAGGGATTTGATGCACCACAGTTCCTGGCTGCTAAATTGTATTATAAAATGTTGGCTTATTATTTTACGCGTAAAATCAAAAGTGAATCTTGAAATCCATTTTGAAGGTTTTAACTAAATCCATTACAGAATAAAGTAATTCATATGAATAAAGGTCCCGTTTCTCAGTTTATCCAACACCATTACAGGCACTTCAATGCAGCAGCATTAGTCGATGCTGCAAAAGGATATGAGTCGCACCTGCTGGAGGGGGGTAAAATGATGGTAACCTTGGCAGGAGCCATGAGCACAGCAGAATTAGGAGTTTCACTTGCTGAGATGATACGACAGGGAAAAGTGGATATCATATCGTGTACGGGCGCAAACCTGTCAGAAGATTTGATGAACCTCGTGGCACACCATTCCTATCAAAGGATTCCTCATTACAGAGATCTTACACCCTCTGATGAATGGGATCTGCTGGAAAAGGGATTGAACAGAGTCACAGATACTTGCATTCCTGAAGAAGAAGCATTCCGCAGATTGCAAAAACACATCCATGAACTGTGGAAAAAGGCTGAGGAAAAAGAGGAACGGTATTTTCCTCACGAATACATGTATCAAATGCTTTTGAGTGGTGTATTGGAACAATATTATGAAATTGATCCAAAACATTCATGGATGCTCGCAGCTGCTGAAAAAAATATACCCATCATCGTTCCGGGATGGGAAGATTCTACTATGGGCAACATCTTTGCCTCTTATGTCATAAAAGGCGAATTGAAAGCTTCCACAATGAAAAGTGGAATTGAATACATGGTATGGCTAAGCGACTGGTATCGCAAAAATTCCGGAGGAAAAGGAGTAGGATTTTTTCAAATAGGAGGAGGAATTGCTGGTGATTTTCCAATTTGTGTAGTCCCCATGATGTACCAGGATTTGGAATGGCATGATGTACCTTTCTGGTCATATTTCTGCCAGATTTCCGATTCTACTACCTCATATGGCTCATACTCTGGTGCGGTACCCAATGAAAAAATAACCTGGGGAAAACTAGATATTCAAACTCCAAAATTTGTCATAGAAAGCGACGCCACGATTGTCGCGCCTTTGGTATTTGCTTGGGTATTGGGTTGGTAAAATCTGATGATGAAGTCGCTAATCCAATGGTGGATTGTCTTCTTCTTCTGAAAACATAGGGGTCTCAGGTCTGGAATCCATGGAAGTAGAGCTAGGTTTCTCATTTTCTTTGGCCTTGACACTTTTCGTAGCATGTGGCACCAGTAACAAACGTTGTTTTTCTATCAACTCACCCGTTACCGTGCAAATTCCATAAGATTTGTTTTTAATGCGTACCAAAGCCATTTCAAGGTTTTGAATAAACTGTTTTTGCCGTTCAGCCATCTTGGTCAGAAATTCAATTTCTGTGTGGATCGAACTGTCATCAAACCAATCTCCACCTTGTTCGTCAGCCATGTTGTCTCGCAACTCCATCATTTGCTGTTCGATACCGGTTAACTCGCTTTTAGCAAGTTCCAGTTTCTCATCGATGACTTTTTTAAATTCCATCAATTCCTCATCAGAATACCGGGTCTTAGTCATTTTTAGAAAATTTGGGCAAAATTAGATATATATTTTTTTACGATGTGATTTTTTTAATTAACTGTGTAAAAATTAATTAAATATCACTTTTATAATTATTTATAGATTAAATTAATATTATATATATAAAATTCTATATGCATCGTACGGAAGATCAGCCCTTAAAAAAGCTTCAAATGTCATGGTAACATCATTTACCCATTAAAAGGTTCCCGCTTAGGTTCCGCTGAATAAATTGAAAGCTGTCCATCGTAAAAGGGGTAAATGTTAAAGTTTCCCTTATACTTTGGAAATCAAATGGTTTTGTAATATTTTTGCTTTGAAAAGAATGGTGAGTAGTGAATTGTTTCATCGTCTTTTTGACCTCTCTTCAAACAATTTAGATTACTGAACTTTAAGGTTGGCCTACTTAGGCATAAAGGTTCCTTGCAATAGTTTACTGTGATATCAATTTTAAATATTGTAGTTAAACATTATTTATAAATAATTGATAAAACACAACTAACGTATGGAGTTTTTATTGCTATATTTGATTTAGGAATCCATTGAACATATCATTTTACTGGCTATGAAGAATATTTTTAAAAGAAAGGAGAAAAAGGTCTTGCCAAAAGACGATTTGGAAACAAAAAAATCCAACATCATCGAATTGCACGACGAACCGAAAGATTCGTTAGAATTGCAATCCAGGCTTGAATTCCTGGAATCTGATGAAGATTTAGGATATTGCTGATCGATGAAGGATTGAATTCGTTGAAGTTCTGTTTCAGGTTTCTCGTTACAACGGGTGCTTAAAGCATTTTGGGTAAAACAGTTTTATGCTCTTTAAGCTGATCTAACATTCTTTCAAATACACCTTCCCAACCTTTCCATTCGCCTTCAAAATCGAAACTACTGTTGTGCCATACCACATGAAACACTCCACGGTATCGATGGCAGATGCTCATCAGCTGAAATAAATTTTCCAGGCTTTCTTTGGGGCCTTTGTTCAAATAACTCAGGTATGTTCGGTCCATTGCCACAAATGGATGAATCATTAAAGTAGTTTCGCGGTCCTCCTCTAAGTCATACCAGCGAAAAGTTTTGGTAGTTCCTGCACGGAATCCGGGAATTTCAGGGTATCCCATGCTGTAATCATGGTGAATTCCTGCTTTTTCCAGCAAACGGTAAGTACCCGGTAGACTGATGCGTATGTAATGTTGCCTGCTGAGTTCTGGTTTTCTTCCAATAACCGAACCCCACAACAGACACTCTTCTAGTAAAACTGATTCATTCATTCCTCCTGCATAAGAAGGATGGATGGCCAATGTTGAATCCTTATCCAGTTTTGTCAGAAGTTTACTGACCACCGGTGTTTTCAGGGGATGATTTTTATCAAAAGAAGTCGACCCTCCTGACAATAAAAAGAAAATGAGTTGCTTTCGGGGTATGCCCATCTGTAGCAGTTTCTCAAAACAATCAAAGGGGTCCTGTTTAAAACCAAAATAAATTGCCAAACGCTGCCGGACTTCCGTCCATCGACCTTTACAGATTTCAAGAAGACTGCCTATAGATTGCTTGAAAAAGGGTTTGTAGGCATGCTTATAAAACTGATCTACGTCTACTCCAACCGACCAGGCTAAGCTTTCTGGTTTTATTTCATATTGTAATGAAGTTTTTTCCTTTAAAAGCTCAATGAATTGGTCAATCCAATGATCGACTACAGGAAACTTCAATTGCCCATGACGATACAACATTGATGCAACCGCTGGATACCGTTGATGCTTGTCCTTTTCAATTGAAAAATATTCCTCCATTCTTGATAATTGCCAGAAAACTTGCGCAAACAGATCAACCGATAGAGGTGTTTCGAGGGCTTTGAGGAACTCAGTTTCAATGGATGGTAAGTGTTGGCCTAATTCGATATAGGGAACTTTAAAAGCTGCTGAAAGGGGAATTCTCAACTCGTCAACTTTTAAAGATTCCTGCCCATGCTGCACACTGGGTCCTTGATGATCGAGGTAAACGCTTAGATCGGATACTTCATTAAAAGTCAAATCCTGGTAAACATGCTGCAGATAATTCAAGACATACCTAAGCCTTGGCCCTGGGTGTCGGGTGAAAACAAGTACCCTTTTTATTTCGTTATTAAACTGTTGCTTAATTTTTTTTACTTTTAGCGGGTGAATTATACGATGAGGAGACAAACGCTAAGATACTACCTGGATTTTCAAGTTGTTTCGTACAGAAAATCACTTTGGGTAGTCTTGGGTCTATGGGCTATCCTATGGTTTTTATTTGCCATGGAAGCAAAATCCCAGGTCGGTGAGGAATCCGTGCTGTCTACCGTTCGAAAGGGAATCATTTATAAATCGGAATGGTCCGTTGATGCAGGTTTACACACCAATGGTTTTTATTTTGGTTTTAATCGAGGAACGATAGCCGCTTACCATACTACCAGGACCTATCATTTCGATTTGGGGATCTTGTATCATCCCAGAGAATCGGGAACTTCCAAACCCAATAATTTATCGTTCAGGTCATTCGATTCTTATAAATATGGTAAGAAGAACCATTTAATCAATCTTAGGGTTGGCAAAGGAATTATTAAAACCTATAGTGAAAAAGCACGTAAAAAAGGGGTTGCGCTAGGAGTCCAATGGCAAGGTGGGTTGTTGTTGGGAATCCAAAAACCCTATTATTTGAAAGTTAGATATGAACAAGATGGTCGAATCATCATCCGGGATATACGTTATCAGGAAGATCCGGAAGCTTTTCTGGATTCGGAACGAATCATGGGACGCTCCAGTTTTTTCAATGGATTTGGACACCTGTCCGTCGTGCCAGGCTTATTTGGAAGGGTCGCACTTCGCATCGATCCGGGAGCGTTTGAGAAATTGGTCAGATGTTTTGAAATGGGACTTCAGCTGGATCTTTATGCTAAAAGTCCTGACTTATTGATCATCAATCAAAATCCTAATCATTACCTGAATTTCTTTCTGAATCTTCAGCTAGGCTCCCGGAAATCAGCTACTGCGAACTAAATTAACACCCATAAGCGCTATGATAGAATTAGATGTTATCCAATCCCCGGAATCAAGACCCAGGAGGCCTGAGTGGCTTCGTGTCAAACTCCCCATTGGAGAAAACTACCGGCATGTTCGCGCATTGGTTGATCAGTATAAACTTCATACCATTTGCCAAAGCGGCAATTGTCCCAATATGGGAGAATGCTGGGGGGAAGGAACGGCTACATTTATGATTTTAGGCAATGTGTGTACCCGTTCATGCAGTTTTTGTGCGGTTAAAACGGGAAAACCTCCAGAGTACGACACTGACGAACCGCAACGTGTAGCCGAAGCCATCCGGCTTATGAAGGTTAAACATGCCGTTATTACCAGTGTCAACCGGGATGAATTACCAGATCGTGGAGCAGAAATCTGGCATCAGACGGTGCGAGCTGTGAAAACAAAATGCCCGAAAACCACCATTGAAACCCTGATCCCGGATGTAAAGGCAAGCTGGACAGCATTAGAACGTATGATTAGCGCAGGCCAGGAAGTGGTTTCTCATAATATGGAAACCGTGGAACGTCTGTACCGGATGGTAAGACCTCAGGCCAAGTATTCAAGAAGCCTCGAACAAATCAAACGAACTCAAGCTTTTGGCAAGAGGACAAAAACAGGCATTATGCTGGGTTTGGGTGAGACACATGATGAGGTGCTTCAAGCCATGGAGGATTTGCTCCAACATCGGTGTGAAATACTTACCCTTGGGCAATACTTACAGCCTACCAAGAATCATTTACCCGTCCATGAATATGTGCATCCTGATCAATTTGCCGAATATCGCGAACTTGGATTAAAAATGGGTTTTCTATATGTGGAAAGTGGCCCTATGGTTCGATCCAGTTACCATGCAGAAAGGCATGTTTTTTGAAGGAAAAATCATTTTAATCGGAAGATTCAGTATTTACCCTGATGATATATTAGTAAAATTAGCTTCCCTTTGCAGTTGAAATAAAATGAGTATGTCTAAAAAGTTTTGTCTTAACCTCGGATTTTGGTTGTGTAGCCTTGGACTTTCAGCACAGGTTTATACGGTCAATTCCAGTTCGGATACAGATGATGGTACCTGTGACGGTGTACATTGCAGCTTCCGGGAAGCTGTGAAAGCAGCTGAGGCAGATGGTGTAAACAGCACTATTCTATTCAATATCCCTGGTGCAGGACCGCACACCATTTCTCCTTCCTCCAGTTTTCCTACGATTGCACAAGGTAACCTTGATATCATCGGGGATTCTCAACCTGGCGGACCCGGGTCTATCATTATTGATTTTAATTTTCTCAATCTGGCGGGTGTTCCTTTTCTTTCAATACTGTCCAATGCCGTTTCAGTCAGCGGGATCAGCTTTACCGATTTTAGATTTGAAAATCCGGGCGATTGTATTTTTGAATTGAATAATGCAGCCAATTGTACCATCAGAGGGTGTGCATTTATTGCAGACAATAATCTGATACCGGTTACTGAAAAAGTGTTTATCCGATTAAAAAATGCAGATCTTTTCAGATTGGTAACCAGTCATTTTGGAACGGATCTACTTAAATCTTCCATTGTTCAAACGGAAGGGGTGGTAAAAATTGAAAGCACACAAGGTATCAGAACGGTTACCATTGATTCCAACATCTTTGCTGCAAAGGTGCCTTTGATTGAAATTCACTCTGGGGCGGTCATTATACGCAAAAACCTTTTTGGGGCATTGGACACCAATAAATCAGTCAATTTTTTGGATCCAACCATAGGATTAATTGCACCCATTACAGCCGAACGACTGTTAGTTGAAGATAATTTCTTTTATGGGTTTAAAACAGCAGCCGCCCAAATTTCAGGCCTGAATCAAACAGCGGTATTTTCAAAGAACAGGTTCTATAATAATGTGCAGGATATTTTGGTCAATGGATCCGTAAATGGAATATTGGCAGTAACGGACAATTTTGCAAGGAATGGAACTTATTTTGTAACCGCATCTAATTTGGGAGAATTGTATGTTGAGCGAAACAGTGTAAGCGTTTATAACCAAATGATCCGTGCAGGAACTCCCGGTTCATTTAAAGTGTCACGATATATGGATAACCGGTTTACTTGTATGACAGGGAATCCGGTTTCAATGCCTCCCCGGGCTGTTCCGGTACTCACCACCGTTAACCGGAATCAAGTAACAGGTACGGCTATTCCAAATGATAGCGTTGTGGTGTATGTAAAAAGTAGTTTGTTGTGTCCTGCCAATGATTGCCGCGGGGGTTCCGAACTTGGAAGAACACTTGCAGACGCCACTGGTAATTGGACTTTGAATGCAGCTTATCCAAACAGAAGTCAAGTTTCGGCATACTCCTTCGATGCCAATCCTATCGTCACTCCTAGAATTCATTCCGAAATAAGTAATTGTTATACTTGTTTGGGTCCCGTTCGCATTGTTTTCAGCCCAGCCTTATGCGCTGGACAGACGGTGACTTACCGTGGTAAAGTGTATTCAGATCAAAATCCGAAAGATTCGACTTTTATTAGAGGAGATGGGGTGAGTATTTGTGATTCTACAATTTTGGTGGATGTACAGATAGCTAGCGCTTATCGGCAGAATTTAAATGTTTCTATTTGTTTTGGAGATACCTTGTTTTTTGGGGGTGTTGCAATTCACAAAAATCATTTGGTGGATTCCCTTAATTTGACCACCGCGAACGGTTGTGACAGCATTGTCTATATCACCGGTAAAGAAGTAGGAGTGAGCAATTACAGCAGAACCATATGCGACAATGCGTTTGTGGACATTGGAGGAATTCGTTTTGATAAAAACAACACCAATGGAGTGGCTACCATTCAAGGCGGTGCTCAGGCTGGATGTGATAGCGTCATCTTTGTACAGTTAAACATCAATAATTTTTCTGAATCTTTTATCGATGAGGTAAAATGTCCCGGGGATTCATTGGTGATTAATAACCGCGTATTTAATGCGGCTAATCCAAAAGGAGATGTTACATTGGTCAATGGCTCCAGTACGGGTTGCGACAGCATTATTCATGTCAACTTACTCTATCCCAATAACCGAGGCAGTTTTACTACCACCATTTGTCAAGGGGACAGCGTATTTGTGGTAGACCGATATTTTTCAAGCAGAATTCCTTCCGGAGTTATTCGATTGCCAGGGGGTTCATCTTTTGGGTGTGATACCATAATCGATGTTTCTCTAAACATATTGCCAAATGCGCAAGGTGCGTTTTCTGCAGAAATTTGCCGTTCCGATACTTTGCGTTTGCATGGTGAGCTTTTTTTCTCAGGTAAGCCAAATGGAACCATCTTGTTGGTAAATTCTGCAGCCAACGGATGCGATAGTTTGGTCAATGTATCTGTAAGCATTATTATAGATGCCATTGGCCGGTTGGATACCGTGTTGTGTGAAGATGAATCACTGACCTATTATGGACAAACATTTTCCATTTCAAAACCCAACGGTAGTTTTAAGATTCCAATGGGAACTTTCAGGATGTGCGATAGCTTTGTGAACGTAACGGTTCGGTTTAATCCCAACGTAAGCTCCAATTTCAATCCAACGCTTTGCCATAAGGACAGCGTTCGTGTTGGAAATACCATTTTCTCAGCCAATAATCCGAGCGGTATGGTTACTCTATTTGGAGGTTCATCTAAAGGATGCGACAGCACCATTGTGGTCAATGTCTTGTTTAATCCACCGTTACAAGTCAATTATGATGCATTCGGTTTAAAATGCAATCGTGCCAATTCGGGTGAATTGGTAATCAATGGAGTCACAGGTGGTAGTGGTAATTATCAAGTCGCCATCGATAATGGGGCCAATCAACCGGTGACACCTAATTTAACGATAACAGGATTGTCCCAGGGGAATCATAGTATTCGGATCACAGATCAATTGGGTTGTGACTCAATTTTTAATTTCACCATTGACGTTTCACAAAGTTTATTCCTGAATTTGCCAAATGACACAACCATAAAATTAGGCGGAGTGGTCAACATAGTTCCTGGAATTAATTTTAATTATGGCTCCATCATGTGGGACCCGATTGATTTTCTGAGTTGCGATACTTGCCTCGCGACTCAAGCCAGACCCAATCAAACTACAACCTATACACTGGTGGTTACCGATCAGTTAGGTTGCAGCGTATCTGATCAAATGACCATTACCGTTTTGATTGATGAGGCCGATATTTATATTCCAAATGTTTTTTCTCCAAACGGGGACAACATCAACGATAGTTTTAAACCGGTATTCAAATTCCCGGAAAAAACCAGTATTCGGGTATTTAGGATCTTCGACCGTTGGGGAATGTTGCTTTTCGAAAGATTGAATGGTGCACCAGCTCAGGTACTTGAATGGGATGGTGCCTACCGAGGAGAAAAAATGAATCCCGGGGTTTATACTTATACCATTTTGTTTGTCGGAGAAGACAATATTGAAAAGTGGAAGTCAGGTGATGTCACGCTTATCCGATGAGAGGATTCAGCGTTGTTTAAGGTAAATTAAGAATACCGACTTTCTTGATGAATAATCTGGATTTGAAGGACTTAACGGCCAATGAGTTTTTTTAACTTATGGTAGATTTCAGTATTCTCATAAATGCCTGAAAATTGTTCAGAGCCAGGCCCCATCGCAAAAACCGGAATTAAATCAGCGGAATGTTTGGTGGTTGAAAATGAGGTAACCAATTCACCGAATTTCTTACCCGAATTGATGGCATATCCTCCTGTTTCATGATCTGCTGTAATGACCACCAAAGTGTTTTGGTCCTTTTCTGCAAAATCCAATACTTTACCAATGGCAGAATTAAAATCCAGCATTTCAGAAATGATGTACCTGGAATCATTGGCATGACCTCCCCAATCAATTTGTGAGCCTTCCACCATCAGAAAGAAACCGTTTGTGTTTTTTTGTTGAAGGAACTGCATGGCATCCTGTGTAGCTTTCGGCAAATAAGTTCGGCCATTAGAAACGGGTAAAGGATCTCCATCTGCAGAAAAGTAAACAAGTTTTTTAACTTCAGGAATTGTCCAGTTATTATAATCCTGCTCAAAATAATCGCTTACGAAATATCCTTTTTCCCGCAGTGATGCAACAAGATCTAAGGAGTCTTTTAATCTTCTGTCGAAATATTTTTTTCCACCTCCCACCACAAATTCTATATCTACATTGAGCATATCTATTGCAATGTCCTCATAGGCATCGCGATCGGTTTGATAGGCAAAAAATGCAGCAGGTGTTGCATGAACAATGGTTGAAGTGACCACAAGACCTGTTGACATTTGTAAGTTTTCTGCATATTCCAATAAGCTGGGATGTTTATTTCCATTGGCATCCAGGCCAAGATATCCATTGTTGGTTTTGACACCAGAAGCAAAAGCAGTTGCACCGGCAGCAGAATCGGTGATCAGGTTGTTGGCTGCATAAGGTTTATGAATGCCAACTACCGGGCATCGCTCTATTTCCAAGTGGTTGTTGTTTTCGTACATTCCGGCAGTAATTTGCGTCAGACCCATGCCATCACCGATCATCAGGATGATGTTTTTTGGTTTAGCTTTTCGGATGCCGGCTTCAGACAATGCCTGAGCAGTGATTTGATTCTTGTAAACACGATGTGTGCAGGATTCCATACCTATAGCACAAATAAACATCATGGTGATCCAGAAACTGCATTTCATGGTGAAGTGTAAATTTTTATGGTGTTAATGTATATCTTTTTCCTGGTTGGGTTCTAATGATTCCTTTCATTTCAAGATTTAATAACAAACTGGCTAACTGGGATGGTGAGAAATTCAAAGATTGGTGAAGCGCGTCAATGGCCACAGGTTGATCATGATAGAGCATATGGACGATTTGCTTTTCTTCATCAACAAGCTCATCAAATAGGTGCATTTGTATATGCTTTTTGGGTTTATGAGATAGATCCCATTGCATGGCCTTGATGAGATCGTTCGGGTGTGTAATGAGCTGCGCTTTGAGGTCCCTAATCAGATGATGACAGCCGCGTGAAGAGTCAGAAAATACATTTCCAGGGAAAGCAAATACTTCCCGGTGATATGAATTAGCGATTTCTGCTGAGATAATGCTACCACCCGATTCTTTGGTTTCCACGACTACCAAGGCATCGCAGAGTCCTGCAATGATGCGGTTGCGCATGGGAAAGTTTTCGCGGTCCGGCAATGTACCTTTGCCAAACTCCGTAATCAATCCCCCATGTTCAATAATGCGTTCTGCCAAATTCCGGTTTGAAAATGGATATGTTCTGTCCAGCCCATGACCTAAAACGGCTATCGTTTCAATGCCATATTGTACACAATACCGGTGTGCAGCAGTATCCACACCATAGGCAAGGCCGCTGATTACCTGGACCTTATCTGATTGAAAATGTTCCAATAGATTTTCGACCAGCTGTTGACCATATTCGGTCATATTTCGTGTACCTACGACGGCAATCGCTCGTTCAGGATTGGTCCTAAAGTGACCTCTTGAATACAACAACACAGGGGAATCTTCATGCATATTTAACCTCCAGGGAAAATCTGAATCCTGGAAAAAATGCAAACGGATATTGTGCTTATCCACATAATTCAATTCCGATTCTGCAGCCCTAAGAAGGGCAGGGTCTTCCAAAGAATTCCAAACCGCGGGCTTTATGCGGAAATTCTTTTTTTCTTTTAAGCTACGTTTTTCAAATAATTTCTCAGGACTACCGAATATCCGCATCAACAGCCGGGCCGTAGACGGACCAACATGATGAAGTTTGGTAAGAGCAATTTGGTAGATGGCATTTTCATTGTACATATTTAGGGTCAAGTGTTGATGCTTGCTGATAAAATTCTTTTGCCTTCATTTCATATTCCTGAATTTTTGAAGCATTGACTTTACCAAATTTTGCGAAGTCGGAATAAACTTTCGAGATATAGAAACATAATTCCGCATCTTCTTTTTTCAAATTGTAGGCCATGCCTAAAAAATGCAGCGCAAAACTGTAATTCTGCTCCTCTTTGTACAAGATTTCATAACCAACCCTTTTAAAATAAGGAAACATGAATGAAATATTCTCAGGATCTTTCGAGAGGTATTCCATGTATTTGGTAACAAAATCCAAATCGGGTTTAACCCGAATGATGCTTTCAAGTTTGCTTAGGAATGTTTTTACGTCATTGTCCTTTTTTAACCATTCTGCCAAAATACCGGCCTTCATGTTTAATGCTTGCCCATATTGCGGGAATATTTGCAAAGAACGGTCAATATAATGTTCGGCTACTTTTAAATATTTTTTAGCGTTTTCAGGATTGCTTTCTGATTGTGATTTTTGAAAATAGGACACTCCGGTAAATAGATTGATACGGGCGCTGTTTTTAGAAACTTTAACGGCGGAAAGATTTAAAGTAAAACCATCTCTCCAATCCGGTACCCGGGTAATTGTTTTGAATGAATATCCCACAAGTATTACGAGCAAACAACCAGTGGCGAATAAGTTTCCGGAAAACCATTTGATTCCATTGAGTTTCTTTATCCACAAAGCCGTCATTAAACTAAATGCAACGGAAGGCATAAACATAAATCGTTCATTCATAAAAGTGCCTACAGGGAATACCACATTAGAAACAATTGAAAAACTTAAAAAATAAAAGAAAAGACTATAACTAATGGCAGGCCATTTCTTTTTATATTTAAAAGCCAGATAAATTAATCCTGCAGTTAGAATAAAGGAAATCCATGGGATAATGTCAGTCCAATCTGATTTTGGTACATGATAAGGGTAATAATCATGCGTAAGAGGATGAGGAAAAAACAGCAATTTATAATACCAGACATAAGTATAAAAGAGTGTGGCTGATTTTTCTGCTAAATTCATGTAAACAAATGGATTGTTCATGAGGTCAGTAATGACAACACCGCTACTGAGAAAATAACCAATCACCATTCTACGGACTATGATAAACGCGAGGGCACTGACCATTAAAGGCCAAACAGAAAGCACACTTTTCTTAAAAGTCTGTCCCCTGAAGAAATAAACAGTTATTGGTATGATCGCTACAAATGTGATGGCATTTTCCTTGGAGAATAGGGCAAGTAAAAACATGAGACAGCTTAACCATTGGTGTAGGCGATTGGAAGTATCCACATAACGCAGCCAATGGATGGTAGCGGCCAGCGAAAACAACAAGCACAGAATTTCATCTCTACCTTTTATGTTTGCCACGGCTTCAGAATGGATGGGATGTGCGATAAACAGGAATGCACCCATTACAGGTACAGCAAGATACCAGGGTTTAGTCGACGCGGTGATAAATAGTTGTTTAAACAAAATATACACCAAAAAACCTGTGAAACCGTAGAATAATATGTTCAACAAATGGCTATAAAAAGGCTTATTCCCGTAACATTCAAACTCTAGAGCAAAGCTTACGATAGACAGAGGGCGATAACGCGCTCCTGCAACCAGGTCTTTTTGTTCGCCGAAATACCCAGTAAAGCTTTCTTTCGAAAATATGTCCCAGACTCCTTTTAATCCTTTTTGGACAAAACTGTTTTCGGAATACACAATGATATCATCAAGTACATAACCAAACTGAAGGGATTCATGGTAAAGGACCAGTGAAAGGATCAGGCAACCCAATACCATACCTATGTTATCCATTCGATTGATCAATTGACTTTTAAGTTGAGCTATCATAATCGTTTTGAGCTTTTAAGAAATGCACCACCGGATTCTTGTATATTACCCTTTGAAATAAAATTCCATAGAACCAAAGACCCAATTCCATTAAATAATTCTTATTCCTTGATCAAAATGGATTTTATAATATTCAGAAAATCAGTAATCTTTTATTTAAATCAGCTTTTCGGCAACAACATAAACATCCTGTGTTAACCACCTATTACTTCATATCCGCTACACGCTCTTGGATGCAATTGTTACCGCAAGATATTAAACACCCCGGTTTCTTAAACCGAATTTTAGTAAGATTGGCAATTGACTTATTCAAATTGGCAAATTTGAAATTGCAATTACAGTTAACCGAACCTCTTTGAAAGCAACAAGGGACCTTTTAAAATTCCAACCCGATTTACTGTTTAATCGCCGGTTAAACAAATTTTCCAGAATTAATTATCATATTATCAAATAAGTTAATATGTTTGCAGGCTAAAGGACTCAAAATATTGAAAGTGAATACCCCCCGGTTTTTCTTGTGGTTTGTATTGCTCTTCCTGCACACAAGCCTATGGGCTCAGGTTAATGTACAAGTTGGCTACGGTATTTCTTCTTTGCAATCCGACGCAAACCAGAGAATATTCGACCAATTTAAGGCGGAAAATCCCTGGCTGGTCAGCGGAAGTAAAGATTTAGGGCTGCTGCATGGTCTGGATTTAGGATTGCGGTATGGAATGTCTCAGGTGTTGACGGGTATACAATGGAAAAACAGGTTGAGCTCCTGGACATTTGATGGAGTCTCTCCTACGACGCAGTCTAGTTTTAAACATGAATTTTTTTATAACCTCAGTGCATTCAGCTTTTTTTTAGAGGCTGGAAGATCTTTTCTTGGATTCGGTGCCAGTTTGGACTACAATGATTTTACCATTAAAGAACGGCAGACCGGATTCGATTCAAAAATTGCCATTTTCAGCCAAAATTTCTGGTCAAATCGCTTTTATGTTAATCTAAATTTCCCTGCAGGAAGCACTGCCCAAGTTACGCTTCAGTGTTATTATGACATGCCCTGGGGCAATGTTGACCTTGGCGAATTGGGTGAAAATGTACTTCATCAGGACAAACCCAAGGAATTGAGCGATCCTTTACGGCATTTCGGAATCAGTTTAATCATCAACAACGGTCCTCAAGGGGATTGATTATGGTTGAATTTGGGACAGCTTCTTTACCAAAAATCAGAAAAATGATAGACAAAAGAGGAATTCCTGATGATTTATTCAAATTTTCAATAATGTGGCATATTTTATGAAGTATTTTGTACAGAAATTATAGTACCTTTGTACCCATTCTATGTAACATTAATATTATTCCCCACCATACTTTTCATCATCAGTAAATTTTTTTTCATTTTTTAAATATTTTCACAATGAATCTTTATGTAGGAAACCTTGACTACACGGTTAAGGAACCACAACTTGAAGCTATGTTTGCCGAATTCGGTGAAGTATCTTCTGTAAAAATCATCACCGACAAAATGACCGGAAAGAGCAAAGGTTTTGGTTTTGTCGAAATGCCAAATGACGATGAAGCTCAGGAGGCTATTGCCAATTTGGATCAAAAATCCATCAAGGATCGTTCTATTTCAGTGTCTGAAGCACGCCCACCTCAACCTAAGGAGCGTCGTCCTTTTAGACCTTCCAATCGCGATTCAAACGATCGTTTTAAAAGAAGATATTGATTGACATGCCATTAAGGGAGTGTTGCGGTTCTACTGTTAACATTCTTGTCATCAGAAATGCCTGAATATTGGCTGTCTTGATAAAAGACTGACGAAAACTCTTGCTTTGCAGGAGTTTTCGTCGGATTTTCGGTTGCAGAAATTTTTTAGTAATTAGCTGCGTGTGGCTTGGTTTCAAGCCTTATTCTTTCAGGTGATTCATCTTGGCATCCCGGCTGTACCTTTTCTTTCAAGTTTAATAAGACGTTTTACAAGATTTTGGAGTGAGTATTCAGACTTCCGCTTCTGAACAATAATTTTCCTGTAGGACGCATAGGTGTATTTAGAAGTATCCTTAATTTATTCACAGTATTTATCAATAAAGGTCCTCAATCCATTGGCTTGCATAAGCTTCTCTGGAGCAATTGTTTTCTCCATGTGATTCGGTGGCTTTTCAAACATTATTTTATCAACAAAACATGATTGGATTTAATCAATTAGGCATTCGCGAAGACGTTGTTGAAAACTTACGCGAATTAGGAATCATTGAGCCTACCGAAATTCAGCAAAAAGCCATACCCATTTTATTATCATCGCAAAATGATATCATCGGGCTGGCTCAAACAGGAACGGGTAAAACTGCAGCATTTGGATTACCCTCCATTCAGTCTATCCAAATTCAACATTATAGACCTCAGGTCTTAATTATAGCTCCGACACGAGAACTCTGTGTCCAAATATCTGAAGACCTCAAAAAATATGCAAAGCCTGTTAAAGGATTGCACATCGTACCCGTTTATGGGGGATCCAGTATTGGGGTCCAAATTAAATCACTCCGGGCGGGTGCACATATCGTGGTGGCTACACCCGGTCGACTAAAAGACCTGATCGACCGGAATGCCGTCCATCTGGATATGATCCAACGGGTAATTCTCGATGAAGCGGATGAAATGCTCAATATGGGATTTAGAGAGGACATGGAATACATTCTGGCGGCCACTCCAGAGGAAAAATGTACGGCACTTTTTTCGGCAACCATGTCAAAGGAAATTCGTGAAATCGCTAGCCGATTTTTGCACCAACCAACGGAAATTACCGCCGGAAAGAAGAACATAGGACACCCAAATATCACACACCAATACGCAGTGGTTCACGCAAAAGATAAACTTACTGCACTCAAGCGCATCATCGATTTCCATCCTGAATTTTACGGTATTGTATTTTGTAATACCAAATTGGAAACTCAGGAATCCAATGATGCATTGCTCAAAGAAGGTTATAAAGTTGATTGTATACATGGTGACCTGGAACAAGCTCAGCGTGAAAAAGTAATGCATAAATTCAGAAACAAATACGTTTCGGTGCTCTTTGCTACGGATGTTGCAGCGCGTGGTATTGACGTGAAAAGTCTGACCCATATCATCCATTTTCATTTACCAGATGATATCGAAAATTATACTCATCGCAGCGGTCGTACCGCGCGTGCAGGTCAAAAAGGTTATTCTATTGCTTTATTGCACATTAAAGAAGCGTATAAGTTGCACCGGATAGAAAAAATGGCCAACTTAACCTTTGCACGATACCGGATACCTACGGCAGGAGAAGTTGCTGAAAAGAGAATCCAGGATTATGTTCAACATCTGGTGGGTGCAGCAGAACAATCAGAATCACGAAAACCTGCCAAAAACGAATGGATTTGGCCGTTAATGCAGTTATCTAAAGAGCAATTGGTGGATTTGTTGTTGGATTCAGCTTTACAGAAATACAATAACGCATATTTAAATAGTCCTGACATCAATGTTGAAGAAAAAGTTAAGGATACTCACGTACCCAATGAAACATTCAAGAGCAGTAAAGCCCGCAAAAGGGATGGTAAACACTCTGGAAAAGATATCAGAATGTACGTTGGGCTAGGTAAAATGGATCAGTTAAGGTATGATGCCTTGAGGGAATTGATTTTCAAGTTGACCAAGGTCAGTGGAAGAGCCATCCGAGATATAGATATGTACAACAGCTATTCGTTTTTTCAAACGGATTCACAATATGCAGATCAACTGGTTTCTTGTTCTGGTGTAAAATGGAAAAGTAGGAGTATCCAATTCAAACGGGCTGATTCCAGCCATAAAGGGAGGGATGAATCGAACCGCTGAACTGTTCAAGGCCATTAGATTCCTAAGCTTAATCATTTTGTCATCAAAACAAAATTCTATTTTCGTCCGTTAGTTTCACAATATTTCAATTATGGAGTTACTCATCAAAGTCAGTCAACTTTTACTTTGCCTGACCATTTTGGTGGTCATTCACGAATTTGGCCACTTCCTACCGGCACGCTGGTTTAAAACCAGAGTAGAAAAATTTTACTTGTTTTTTAATCCCTGGTTTTCCCTTTTTAAGAAAAAAATAGGGGAAACTGAATGGGGATTGGGTTGGTTGCCTTTAGGAGGTTATGTCAAAATTTCCGGAATGGTGGATGAAAGTTTTGATATGAATCAGTTGAATGCTGATCCTCAACCATGGGAGTTCCGATCTAAACCGGCATGGCAAAGGTTGATTATCATGATTGGCGGTGTTACGGTCAATTTCGTTTTTGGATTTTTTTTGTTTTCCATGCTTTTATGGAAAAATGGCGAAGATTTTATCCTGACCAAAGACTTATCTTATGGTATTTCTGTAGATAGTACAGCGCATCAAATGGGGTTGAGGGATGGCGACAAGATATATTGAAAGTATCTAACCAACCGCTAGAGCGTTTCGATAAAGCTCAGATTTTAAAAAAATTAATTCTTGAGTCTGACAAATCCATCTTGGTTGAACGGGATGGCGCTGAACTTCAGATCCATCCGGACCCTTCAATGGTAGCTCTGCTGACTAAGCCTGAGATGAAAAAAATTGATTTTATTGCTCCACGAATTCCTGCTATCATCGATAGCTTGGCCGATGCCTCGGAAGCCATGAAAGCTGGTTTGGCTAAAGGGGATCGCTTCCTGAGTCTAAACGGTATACAGGCCAGTTATTTACACGAAGTTTCCCGAACAGTCAATCGCCAACCGAATCAAACTTTTGAAGCTGAAATATTGAGAAACAACGATACTTTGCGTCTAAGTTTAAAAACAGATGACAAAGGTTATTTGGGAGTTTTTTGGCCGCCTTTAGGGGAATTGATGCAAATACAAAAACAACATTTTAGTTTTTTTGCAGCCATTCCTAAAGGTATTCAGCAAGGCTGTGATTTATTGATCAGTCAGTTAAAGGCATTTTCAAAGATGTTTAGCGGAGAAATTAAAGCAAAAGATTCGTTGGGAGGATTTGGTACCATTACCAGTATGTTTCCGGATCACTGGAATTGGGATGCGTTTTGGAGAATGACAGCCATCTTGAGCATTATCTTAGGATTTATGAATTTATTGCCCATACCGGCTTTGGATGGTGGTTATGTCCTGTTTCTTCTCATCGAGGTAGTGACTGGAAAAAAAGTACCGGATAAAGTAATTGAAAAGGCTACTATGATAGGATTTATCTTATTGATTGCATTAATGATCTATGCAAATGGTTTGGATGTGGTAAGGAAATTTAGCAAATAAATGAACTTCTACGGGTTTTACAATCTTCAACCTGCTTTCAATATTGACTTAAAGGAGCTTCGAAAACGTTACTACGAAAAAAGTAAAGCCTTGCATCCGGATGGAAATACCCTTCACGATGCTGAGCAAGAGGATTTGGTTTACCTGACTGCCTTGAATAACCAGGCATTTCAAACCTTGTCTGATCCGGCATTGAGATTGAAATATTTACTGGATAACGAATTTTTGAACCAGAATCCTGAACATTCACGAGATGAACCAGAGTTTATCATTGAAATGATTGAGTTGCACGAACAGATTGAAGAGGCTATATTGAATGATGACCAAGATCGATTGGATGAAGCAAAGATGAAGTTGGAGAAATGGAAAGAATGGGCTAGTGAAAAGGCTAGTGATTCTTTAAAATTATTTGATGAAGGGAAAAGAAATCAGGAAATTCAATCTGCCATGCTTAGCTATTACAATCAGCTAAAATATTTTTCCAGACTACAACAAATTTTGGATCAAACCATCCCTGATTTATAGTAAAATCCAGGAGACTCAACCGGCGAAAGTCTTTTTGGCCTGAGGGTATTTTATGTTGCATAAAGGAAGGCAAATATTTCTTTTTGAAGAACCAGGCGTTATTTTTTTATAATTTACGAACGTTCGTTAGTGTGGTTACCTGTGCAAGCAATAGCAAAGGCTGCGAATATCCAGTAGTGTCTGAAATTCATTACGTCCATTGAAACAGATTCAAATAATATGATTGAAGTTACCAAAAACAAATAGTTTCTTATTCTAAGCTTTGATTGATTTACTGCAAATTGAATTTTTCTTAAGAACAAAAACCAAATTAAACAGAATAAGATTCCACCAGCTAAACCAAGCGTGGCAAGCGCTCCTAAAAAACTGCAGTGTGGATCATATGAAGCTAAGTGTAACGGATAATGGCCCGCGGCTTTCAATTGGTCTACAGCCTTGTTGTACTGACCCGGCCCAATGCCCACCCAGGGATGATTTCTGAAGATTTTCCAAGCAGTTTGTTTAAAACTGTAGTATCCACTCCCCAGCAAGCTATGATGTTCACCTTTCCAGATGACTTCATCTGAAGAGTATGGACTGTTTGAAAAATCGCTGTGGAGCAAGGTCTCGTTGGATACCCATAGGAAATGCGTAAAGAACAAGTGAATTAAAAATAATGCAAAGGCTAAAAACCAAATCAAAAGGGTCTTCCTGTTAAATGGATGAATTATCCAAACCAACCATACCCACCCAATGAAAATCATGGATTTTGAAAAACTCAGTGTTGCTACGGCGGAGAAAAAGAGGGCAGACCACACGAGTCCATTTCCACCCTTCATTTGGCGGTGGTACCAAAGGCAAGTGGCAATGGGTACAGTGATGATGGAGACATACATTGCAGGAGTGGTGGCAAATCCTTGTAATCGTAACACATCACCAAAATAGGGATAGCCAAAGAATACCTGAGCAGTGAGATTTGACGAAAATAACCACGAGAAAACATAACCGATTAAGGCGGTAATGCTCATGAGCCACCCTAAAGATAATTGACAATTAAACCAGAATTCAATTCGATTAGAGAAATCCATGGAGCTTAAAAGCAATAATAGGGTAATGAAAACCATCAACAGATAAAATACCCCAATGCATTCCAGCCAGCCTTCCAGCGACTGATTAAAGATCAACGAACCGATGTGTATGAATAACCAAAGCAAAGGCAAAATCCACAAGGAGGTCTGATCTTTGAATCGTTTTACTTTTTGTAAAAATTCCAAACCCTGTTGACGCAAAATAACCATTAGGAGCACGACGAAAATCATTTCGGGAATTTGTATTTTATCTCCAACGAAGGGCAATACCAGAATCGACTGAAACCCACATGCAACAAGGTAAAGGGCTAACCATACATGGACAGCACCCTGTAGTTTCATGTAATGATAAATACGCATGAGACCTTAAAGGTAAGGGACTGCGAAAAATGCAATAACGTATTTTAAAGGAAACTCAAAAGGATCAACCTGTGATTACCGATTGAAGGGAAAATCTCGCTACCAAATTATACTGCAAAACTTTCACCACATCCGCAGGTTCGTGATGCGTTGGGATTCATAAAATAAAACCCTTTGCCCTCTAGACCTCCAGAAAATTCAAGGGTTGAGTTGAATAAGTATAAAAAGGATTTTAAGTCGGTCACCACTTTTTCTCCATTGTCCTCAAATACCTGATCATTGGGATGGGTCTCGTTATCAAAATCCATTTTGTAACTTAAGCCACTGCATCCCCCGCTGGTAACGGAGACGCGAATAAAGAAGGATGGGTCCAAACCGGATTCTTTCCGGATTTCGGAAATCTTGGTTTTTGCAGATTCACCTACAAAGATCATCAGGCTTCCAATTGATTTTTTTGTTTATAATCTTTGATGGCACTTTTAATGGCATCTTCAGCAAGCACACTGCAATGAATTTTTACTGGAGGCAATGCAAGTTCTTCTACAATCGCCATGTTGTCAATGCTCATAGCCTCTTCAAGGTTTTTACCCTTGAGCCACTCAGTGGCCAGAGAGGATGAGGCAATGGCAGAACCGCAACCAAATGTTTTGAATTTTGCTTCTTCAATTATACCGGATTCTGGATTTACTTTGATCTGCAGTCGCATGACATCACCGCATTCAGGAGCTCCCACCAATCCTGTGCCGACATTGGGATCTCCCTTATCCAAAGTTCCGACATTTTTTGGATGCTTAAAATGATCTAAAACTTTTTCTGAATAGGCCATATTGTGATTGTGTTGTGTATTATATAATAACTAAAAGAGAAGCATCAAAGTTCATGATCAATGCTCCGTCCATACAATTTTACTTAAATCAATTCCCTCTTTATACATCTCCCATATCGGAGATAAATCGCGCATGTGCTGAACCCCTTTTTTAATTGCTTCTATCGCAAAGTCGACATCCTCTTCCGTGTTAAACCGACCCAATGAAAATCTGAGGGAAGAATGAGCAAGATCATCTCCAAGTCCCAGTGCTACCAAAACATAACTGGGTTCAAGTGACGCAGATGTACAAGCAGAGCCCGAAGACAATGCAATATGCTGATTAAACGTCATCATCAATCCTTCACCCTCCACATGTTTGAAGGACATATTGGTGACATGAGGCATGCGATGCTCCAGGTTTCCATTGATGTAAACTTCTTCCATCGCCTTCAAACCAGATTCCAGGCGGTCTCTTAACTGACTTAACCGTTTGGCTTCAGTAGCCATCTCCTGCTGTGCAATTTCCGCAGCTTTTCCAAAACCTACAATTCCGGGTACATTTAACGTTCCCGAGCGCATCCCCCGTTCGTGACCTCCACCATCCATTTGTGCGGTGACCTTAACACGAGGATTTTTTCTGCTCACGTAAAGTGCACCTACACCTTTTGGACCATACATTTTATGTGCACTGAATGCCATTAAGTGTACACCGCAGGCTCGAGGATCGACTGGAATTTTTCCAACGGCCTGAGTCGCATCGCTCATAAACAAAACACCATGCTTGGCACAGATGTCTCCGATTTCTTTAATGGGTTGGATCACTCCGGTTTCATTGTTAGCCCACATGACGGAAACCAGAACCGTGTCCGGCCGTATGGCCGCTTCAAGCTTGTTAAGATCAAGTAAACCGTCAGATTCCACATCGAGAAAAGTAACTTCAGCACCTTTCTTTTCCAAAGCGTGGCAAGTATCCAGCACTGCTTTATGCTCTGTTTTGGTAGTGATCAAATGCTTCCCTTTGCGGGTATACATTTCAAATACACCTTTTATGGCAAGATTATCCGCTTCCGTTGCACCAGATGTGAAAATGATTTCTTTTTCGTCGGCACCAATTAAAGCGGCTACCCGTTGGCGACCTAAGTCGACTGCAGCTTCTGCTTCCCACCCAAAAGGGTGACTGCGACTCGCTGCGTTTCCGGGATGCTCATAAAAATAAGGCAACATGGCTTCAACGACCCGTGGATCACAAGGTGTCGTGGCATTATTGTCGAGATAAATGTGTTGTTTAGACATTAAAGGCTTGATTGATAAAGGCTTAATCGAATACAAAAGTAACACCTTGGGTCATGCATTGTTGACCAAAAGATCAAAAAAACTCACGCCTTATTCAAAATTATCAATCCATCGTTTATCAACACTGAAGCAAAGCATTATTCTTAATTTTCTTGTAGCGATAGAATATTTACGGGTCTGCCTCCAGCCAATTCAGGAGAATTGCTTGTGATGATGAAGAGTCATTCGAGGGGCTGTAAACGCCAACCATGGACGATGAAACCAACTGTGTTGATGACTGAGAGATTGAATAATCTGGGTCACATCTTTAGAAAATCTAATTGCGTCATGATTTTGGTAGATCACAAAATACCGTCCAGAAAGGATAATCTTACCTCCTTATATCCGATAAGGGTTCTAGGAATCTAAGGTAACACCCATCCAGGATTCGCCCACGGGGTCATACAAACCTCAGGTTAATTCAAAAATTTTTCTAATTTTGGTCTGAAATATAGAATTTTATATATTATAATTTATTGTATTGTCTGGGATTCAATTAACGGAAGAATTTATCCAAAAGCTTATGAATGGCGACCGGCAATGCCTGTCAAAAGCCATTACATTGGTAGAAAGTCATCAGGAAAATGACCGCAGTTTGGCTAAACAGCTGATGTCCCGGATTCAGGCCGTAGGCACCTCCATGCGAATTGGCATTACCGGGCCGCCTGGGGTTGGAAAAAGTAGTTTGATAGAAGCCCTTGGACTGGAAATGATTCATGAAAGCCAACAGCGGTTAGCGGTTCTAAGCATCGATCCCAGTTCGGCTCAAACTCAGGGAAGTATCCTGGGTGATAAAACCAGGATGATTCAGTTGAGTCAGTCCGATTTGGTATTTATTCGTCCAAGTCCTTCGGGCACACAATTGGGTGGAATTGCTAAAAATACCCGGGAGACCATTCGACTATGTGAAGCAGCGGGTTATCGTTATATTTTGGTAGAGACTGCAGGAATTGGCCAAACCGAATATCTGGTCTCCACGATGACTGACCTGACCATATTAATGCATTTACCAGGTTCAGGTGATGATGTACAAGG
>JRYK01003021.1_pt1 | contig 26885 bp, 28 predicted proteins | sample 235381 | NCBI WGS metagenome assembly JRYK01 (sample SAMN03074220, study PRJNA261476) | activated sludge metagenome | biome: Wastewater Treatment Plant; feature: Wastewater; material: Activated sludge; isolation source: activated biomass of a wastewaster treatment plant treating hydrocarbon... ... | reverse complement strand
CCGAGCCCGAAGAGGCGCTCGCGCCCCGCCCGCGCCGCGAGCGCCGCCCGCCCCCCGCGGACCTCGACGCTCCCATGGTGCAGGTCGAGACGCAGAAGACCCCGGGCGCGACGCCCGAGCACTGAACGCAGCCGCTCCCCGTTCCCCGCCTGCGGGAACGGGGAGTGCGGCGCTCAGCCCGCGTCGGCCTCGAGGCGGAGCGCCTCGAGCAGGCCTGCGGCGGCGTCCTCGAGCAGGTCGAGCACCAGTTCGAAACCTTCGGGTCCGCCGTAGTACGGATCCGGCACTTCCTCGTGCGCGGCGGCGCGCGCGAACCCCATCATGAGCTTCACCTTGTGGCCTGCCGCGGGCGGCGCCAGGTGCGCGAGGATTTCCCGGTGCTCGCGGTCCATCGCGAGCAGCAGGTCGAACCGCAGGAAATCCTCCGTACCGACCTTGCGTGCGCGCAGGCCGGAGAGGTCGTAGCCCCGTCGGCGCGCCGCCGCCACCGTGCGCGCATCGGGCGGGAGGCCGACGTGGTAGCCATGGGTGCCTGCCGAGTCCGCGGCGATGCGGTCGGCCAGGCCGGCGTCGGCGACGAGCTTGCGAAAGACGCCCTCCGCGGTCGGCGAGCGGCAGATGTTGCCGGTGCAGACGAACAGCACGCGCTTCATCCGCCCGCCTCCCGCTCCGACGGCGCCTCGCCCTCGGCGCCGAAGACCGCCCGCTTGAGCGTGAGCAGCCGGTCGCGCGCCGCCGCGGCCTTCTCGAACTCGAGGTTGCGCGCGTGGTCGAGCATCTCCTTCTCGAGGCGCCTGATCTCCCGCGCGAGCTCTTTCTCGGTCATCGCTTCGTACCGGGCCTGCTCCTCGGCTGCGCGCAGCTGGCCGCGCGCCTCATCCGGCGCGTACACACCGTCGATGATGTCCTTGATGCGCTTGGACACTCCGCGCGGCTCGATCCCGTGCGCGGCGTTGAAGGCGATCTGCTTCGCCCGCCGGCGCTCGGTCTCTCCGATCGCCCGGCGCATCGAGTCGGTCGGCGCGTCCGCGTAGAGGATCGCGGCGCCGTGGATGTGGCGCGCCGCCCGGCCGATCGTCTGGATGAGCGAGCGCTCGGAGCGGAGAAACCCTTCCTTGTCGGCGTCGAGGATCGCGACCAGCGACACCTCGGGGATGTCGAGGCCCTCGCGCAGCAGGTTGATGCCGACGAGCACGTCGAACTCGCCGAGCCGCAGGTCGCGGATGATCTCCACCCGCTCGACCGTGTCCACCTCCGAGTGCAGGTAGCGCACCTTCACGCCGTGCTCGCGCAGGTACTCGGTCAGGTCCTCCGCCATGCGCTTGGTGAGCGTGGTGACCAGCACCCGCTCGGCGCGCGCGACGCGCAGCGTGATCTCGGAGAGCAGGTCGTCGACCTGGGTGGACGCCGGCCGCACCTCGACCGCCGGGTCGACCAGGCCGGTCGGCCGCACCACCTGCTCCACCACCTGGCCGGAGCGCCCGAGCTCGTAGTCCGCCGGCGTCGCGGACACGAAGATCGTCTGCCGCATCATGCCCTCGAACTCCTCGAACTTGAGCGGCCGGTTGTCGAGCGCCGAGGGCAGGCGAAAGCCGTAATCGACGAGGTTCTCCTTGCGCGAGCGGTCGCCGCGGTACATGCCGCCGAGCTGGGGAACGGTCACGTGGCTCTCGTCGATGATCATCAGCGCGCCGGCCGGCAGGTAGTCGATCAGCGTCGGCGGCGGCTCGCCCGGCCGGCGCCCGGAGAGGTGGCGCGAGTAGTTCTCGATGCCCTTGCAGAACCCCATCTCGTTCAGCATCTCGAGGTCGAAGCGGGTGCGCTGCTCGATGCGCTGCGCCTCGACCAGCTTGCCCGCGCGCTGGAAGTGCTCGATGCGCTCGGCGAGCTCGAGCTTGATCGCCTCGATCGCGCGCAGGGTGGTGGCGCGCGGCGTCACGTAGTGGCTCGACGGATAGACGGTGAAGCGCGCGACGCGCTGCACCGCGCGGCCGGTGAGCGGGTCGAAGAGCATCAGGCTGTCGACCTCGTCGTCGAAGAGCGTCACCCGCAGCGCGGTCTCCGAGTGCTCGGCGGGAAAGACGTCGATCACGTCGCCCCGCACCCGGAAGGTGCCGCGGCGGAAGTCGAGCTCCGCGCGCTCGTACTGCATCGCCACCAGCCGGGCGATCACGTCGCGCTGGCCGGCCTGCTCGCGCTCGCGCAGGTGCAGGATCATCCCGTGGTAGTCGACCGGGTCGCCGATGCCGTAGATGCACGACACGGTGGCCACGATCACCGCGTCGTCGCGCTCGAGCAGCGACTTCGTCGCCGAGAGCCGCATCTGCTCGATGTGCTCGTTGATGCTCGAGTCCTTCTCGATGTAGAGGTCGCGCGCGGGGACGTAGGCCTCGGGCTGGTAGNNTCCGGGAAGAACTCGCGGAACTCCGAATAGAGCTGCGCGGCGAGCGTCTTGTTCGGGGCGAGCACGAGCGCCGGCCGCCCGACGCGCGCGATGACGTTCGCCATCGTGTAGGTCTTGCCCGAGCCGGTGACCCCGAGCAGCGTCTGGTAGGCGAGCCCGTCGTTCAGCCCCTCGACGATGCGCTCGATCGCCTCCGGCTGGTCGCCCGCCGGCGCGAACGGCTGGTGCAGGCGGAAGGTGCCCGCCGGGAAGGTGAGCACCTTAGCCTTCTCGGGCGCGGGGACGGTGCTGGGGAGACTCGACATCGCGGACTGCGGCGGCGGAGAGCGGCGATTTTCTCACAGCGGGTCGTGCGCGACTCGTCGGGGAGGCTAGAATGCGGGCGTCCTCCACCTTCACTCCCGTCCGCACGATGAGCGCATCCCTGCTGGCCGGCGTCGAGATGGCGCCGCGCGACCCGATCCTCGGCATCTCGGAGCTCTTCAACGCCGACACGAACCCGAAGAAGGCCAACCTCGGGATCGGCGTCTACACCGACGACGCCGGGAAGGTGCCGCTGCTGGAGTGCGTGCGGCGCGCCGACCGGGCGATCCTCGACAACCCCGCGCCCTGGAACTATCTCCCGATCGACGGCCTGCCCGCGTACGACGCGGCGGTGCAGGGGCTCGTGTTCGGGGCCGACTCGGCCGTGGTCCGGGAGAAGCGCGGCGTGACCGTCCAGGCGCTCGGCGGAACGGGGGGCCTGAAGGTCGGGGCGGACTTTCTGCGCAGGCTCAACCCGGAGGCGGGGGTCTGGATCAGCGATCCGAGCTGGGAGAACCACCGCGCGCTGTTCGAAGGCGCCGGGTTCCGGGTCGAGACCTACCCGTACTACGACGCGGCGAGCCGCGGCGTGAACTTCGCCGCGATGGCGGCGGCGCTGGAGAAGCTCCCCGCGCGCTCGATCGTCGTGCTGCACGCGTGCTGCCACAACCCCACGGGGTACGACCTGACCCCGGACCAGTGGGTGCGCGTGATCGAGATCGTCAAGGCGCGCCAGCTGGTGCCCTTTCTCGACATCGCGTACCAGGGGTTCGCCGAGGGCGTCGAGCCTGACGGCGCCGCCGTGCGCCAGTTCGCCGCGGCTTGCAGCCCGGTGTTCGTGGCGAGCTCGTTCTCCAAGTCGTTCTCGCTGTACGGCGAGCGCATCGGCGCCCTCAGCGTGGCGACCGCGGGCCCCGACGAGGCGGCGCGCCTGCTGAGCCAGCTGAAGCGCGTCGTGCGGGCGAACTACTCGACCCCGCCGACGCACGGCGGCAAGGTCGTCGCCATGACGCTCACCACTCCCGAGCTGCGCACGCTGTGGGAGAAGGAACTTGGCGAGATGCGCGACCGGATCAAGACGATGCGCAAGGCGCTGGTGGAGGGCGTGCAGGCGCGCGTGCCGGGGTTCGACTTCGGTTTCGTCCTGCGCCAGCGCGGGATGTTCTCGTACTCCGGGCTCACCAAGGCCCAGGTGCTGCGGCTGCGCGAGGAGTTCTCGATCTATGCGATCGAGACGGGTCGGATCTGCGTGGCGGCCCTGAACACGAAGAACGTGGATTACGTGGCCGACGCGATCGCGAAGGTGCTCTGATCCCCCCGACGGCAATGCGCGCATCGCACCTTCGGGGGCGCAACACCAAGGCAGTCGGAGATATCAGCCAGTCGCAAGTCCTCGCCGCCCCGATCCGGCGAGGAACGCGAGTCTCGATCCCCTTCGGCGACAACTGCCGTTACGATCTGGTCGTCGAGGAGGAAGGCCGGTTCATCCGGATCCAGTGCAAGACGGGGAGGATCGACCGCGGCGCCATAGCGTTTCCCCTTGCCTCCTCCCAGTATCACCGCGGCGGGAAGCGGCGGAGCTACCAGGGGGAGGTCGATGCGTTCGGGGTGTTTTGCCCCGAGAACCGCAAGACCTATATAATTCCGATCGTCGACCTTCCGCTCGTAAGGGAGGCGAGGCTGCGGCTGGAGTCGCCTAGGAATGCGCAGGTGAAAGGCATCCGGTGGGCAGCGCGGTACGAGGTTTGATCCCCGATAGCTCAGCCGGTAGAGCGACGGACTGTCGAATGGCAGCATCACAGGGAAACCTGTGAAGGAAAATCGGGTGAACTCAGGGAATGTCCCTCGCGGAAGAACCCTGAGCCAAGCCCGCCGAAGGGTCAGCAGGTAGGCGGGAAGGTGCAGAGACTAGGGGATGAGCAGCCCGTGCGATAAGCCCCACCAGCGCCCGACACCCTAACGGTCGCGCCGAGGGTGATGAGATAGTCCAGCGCGTAAGCGTTGTAATCCGCAGGTCGTAGGTTCGATCCCTACTCGGGGAGCCAGTAAACGCAAACGGCCCAGCCTGGCGCTGGGCCGTTCTTCTTTTTGCGTGTGATCGCGAGATTGTCAGACGGTCAGCCCGCCCGCGCCTTCTTCTCCTTTTGTTTGGGTGATCTCACGCAGCAGCCAGACCTTGGACGAGAACCCATCGGCTTGCGCATCGGGCCTCCCTCCAGACGATCCAACAGCTCACCCGCCCGCTTTCGAATGCGCAAGGTTCCTGCTGCGAAGGTAAGTCGCCGATAGCGGCATCAGGATCGCCGCGGAGACGAGCACCAAGATGATTGCCATCGTAAAGACGTTGTGCTCGGCCGGGAAATTCTTGATGCCCACCGCGATCCCTGCCGACACGCCGCGCCACGCCGTGTTCACCGCGAGATCGCTCCGGTGGCGCTGATCCGGTCCGCCCAGCAGATAGCCGTAGACGACGGCGGAAGCCACGAGGATCACCGCCGCGAGGATGGCGTGCGACCCGAGCGAGGCCGCGATTTCGGCGTAGTGGACGACGGCAAACAGCCCGACCGCCGCGTAGATCAGGACCGAGGCGAGCCGGTCCAGGCGCGGCGCCCAGTGCTCGGCGAACCGGGCTGCCCGCGCCCTCGTCACTAGCCCGATCAGCAGCGGAACGATGATCAGGACGATCAGCGGTTTGGCGATCTCGATCGGGTCCACCTTGGTGCCGGGGAGCAAGAGCGGCACCACGACCGGCATATACAGGACCGTCACCAAGCTCAGCATCGCCATCACCGCAAGCGAATACGCCTTGTCGCCCTTCGCGGACTGCGAGAGCTTGGTGACGAACGGATCGCCTGCCGAGCAGGCGAGCAGGATGAGACCCAGCGCAAAGCCGTGCTCCATGTGCAGGGTCGTCACCAGGAGGTAGGCGGTGAGCGGAACGAGCACGAAGTTCGCGATGAGCGACTTTACCGTGAGCGGGACGTCGCGCAGAGGCTCGACGATCTTTCGAACCGTCAGGTCCATTCCCAGCGCGAGCATGTTCACGACGACGAATGCGAAGACGAGCCAGTTCGGCAGCTCGAGCAGCAGCTGACGCCAGTTCATGGTCGATTACCTCCTGGTTGAAATGGCCTGAGCCCCCGCCATCGGGCTAACGCCGGCCCCTGAAACCGCCGCCTCCGCGCCCGTAGCCCCCGCGTCGGCCGCCGTAGCGGTCGGCAAAGCTGGAGCCGCCGGCCGGGGTCGGCGGTCTCCGCGCAGTCGCTACAGGATGCTGGTGGTGTTCGTCCGTGCTTCCGCGGCCTTGGACAGGCGCCCGTCGGTCTCGTAGGTCAGGAACCCCTTGTGGCCTTCCGCCCGGTTCGGTGGCAGGCCGAGGTTGCGCAGCGTTTCCTCGACCGTGTCGTACCAGACGCCGACCTTCATGATCTTGCGGGCTTCGTCCGCCGTCGCCACCTTGCGGCCGAACTGCTCGCTCTGCTTCACCGCCCACTCGACCTGCTTCACCGTCGGCCAGCGCTTCCTCTGCATGTCCCAGATGTTGTCCTCGTTGCCGACGCGCACGTTCGCGCCGAGGATCGTGGCCATCGTCTGGATCGCGATGTTGCCGCGCATGCTGCTCCAGAACGTCACGCTGGAGGCGCCGTGCGGCGTGCGGCGCAGCATCTCCATCCAGTCGAACGGGTTGCGTCCCATCGAGCCACCGCCGTAACCGCACAGCGCGACGTTCAGCGGGCCCATGAACACGCCGGTGCGGATCAGCCGCTCGATGATCTCGAGCTGATGGACGTGGCCGGGCACGAAGTACGGCTGGATCCTGTTCTTGCGCAGGCGCTTCAGGTGCTCGACGTAGAACGCCGGCGTCGAATCGACGACCATTCCCGCCCATGCGGCGGCGACCTTCGGGTCGGCCAGGTGGGTGCCGTCCGCGTCACCGGGGATGAACGCTTGCGTGATGTCCCACAGCGTCGTGCCGGTCGTGACGGTCACGAACTCCGGCTTCGGGTCGAGCTCGGTCAGCATGTGGCGCGTGTCGTAGTCGAGCCACTTCGCCTTGGCCTCCGCGGTGTGCGGCGCAAACGAGATCGAGCCGCCGACCTGGATGATCATCTTCGGCACGGCGTTGCGCACCCTGCCGAGCAGCTCGTTGTACTGGTCGAAGTTGCTCGAGCCCTGGCCGGTCTTCGGGTCGCGCACGTGGAAGTGCAGCATCGTCGCGCCGGCGTTGTAGCAGTCGACGGCCGCCTGCACCTGCTGGTCGAAGCTGACGGGCAGCTCTTCGACGTCGCCCGGCAGCCACTCGGGACCGTAGGGGGCCGCCGTGATGATCGTGGGCTGCATGTTTTCGGGAAACAGCGAGTCGTCGGTGAAGTACATGGAGGTTCTCCTCGGTTGGACTCAACCTCGGGTCAGCCGGCCATGCCGGCTGCACCGGGTTCGAGTTGTGATCGGGATGTCAGCGACGCGGCGGGTCTTCGGTCGGTGCCGTGCCGCTCGTCGCTTGCCCCGACCGTCAGTGGACGAATGCGGACGAGGTGTAGCGCTTGCCCGCGAGGACCGCCTCGACCGCCTCGAGAAGGTCGGTTGCGATCGCTCGCGTCAGGACCACGCCGTCGGCCCCCGCCGCCAGCGCCGCGGACGCTACAGTCTGTTCGTCGTGCACCGTGAGCAGCAGCACTTTCACCGCGGGTGCCCGCTCCCGGAGCGTACGCAGGAAACCGACGATGTCCCCGCCGGCGAGCGACAGGTCGACCACGACCGCCGTCGGCCGGATCCGCGCCGCGCCCTCGAGCAGCGAGGCTTCGTCCGCCACCGTGAAGACGCCCGCGAACATCGTGCCGAGCAGTCCGCGCACGCCCTCGCTCAACGCGTGATGCCGGTCCGCGAGCAGCACGCAGTTCATCGTGGAGTCGTCCATCGTTCACGCACGGTCCTCCTGGCCGGAGTGCGCCCGTCTTGAGGCGAGCGCGCGAGGCGGAGATTGGACGCGCCGAGACGGTCCGTCACCTCGTAGTTTTACGAGGCGCGGGGACGGAAATTACGAGGTCGCGCGGTGCGCCGGGTCGATCAGCGCTCGGCGATGCCGTGCCGGACTGCGATGCGGATCAGCTCGGCCGAGCTCTTCGCGCCGAGCGCTTCCATCATCTGGTACTTGTGGAACTCCACCGTGCGCGGCGAGATGTCGACCTTCGCGGCGATCTCCTTCGCCGAGAGACCCTCAGCGAGCAGCTGCAGGATTTCGCGCTGGCGAGGCGTCAAGCGGGCGATCGGATCGACCGCACCCGCCGGCCCCTCCTTCATCGCTTCGAGCACCTTACCGGCGAGCGCGGGGCTCACGAAGGTGCCGCCCTCGAGGGCGGCCTTGAGCGCCTGCAGCAGCTCCATCGCGGCCGAATGCTTCAGGACATAGCCCGCCGCACCGGCTTCCAGCGCGCGCCGGGCATAGGCGACGTCCCGGTGCATCGTCAGGAAAATCACCGGGATCTCCACGCCGTCCTTCCGCAGCGTTTCCAGCGCGTCGATGCCGTTGAGCGAGGGCATCGAGATATCGGCGACGATGACGTCGGGGCGCCGCGCCCGCGCCGCCTCGACCAGGGCGCGCCCGTCCTCCACGACGCCGGCCAGATCGAAATCGGCGGCGAGGAGGCTCTTCAAGCCTTCGGCGACGATCCGGTGATCCTCGGCGAGCAGCACCCGCGGGCGGTTCACGCGGCCTCCGGCAGCGGCACCCACGCGGTGATCGTCGTTCCGCGGCCCGGCGCGCTATCGACGTCGAGCGCCCCGTCGAGCTGGCGCATCCGCTCGCGCATGCTCGCGATACCGAGGCTCGCGCTGCCCTCCTTGCGGGAATCCCCGAAACCGGCGCCGTTGTCCCGCACGACGAGTACCAGCCGGCCGTTGCCACCGTGCAGCGCGACTCGCACATCGCTCGCTTTCGCGTGCCGCGCGACGTTGCGCAAGGCCTCCTGGGCAACTCGAAAGAGCCCTACCGCTGCATCGGCTGGCAACTCGGCCGGCACGGCGCCGGCATCGAGTTCGACCCGGATCGGCTCGGTGCGGGCCACGCGGTCGCACTCCGCCCGCAGCGCCTCGACGAGGCCGAGGTCCTCGATGACCGTCGGGTGCAGGCGGTAGGAGAGCGCGTGCACATCTTCGCTCAGTCCCACGAGACCATCGCGGATCGAATGCACCCCTCCCCTGCTCTCCGCATGGCCCGAACTCCCCTCCAGCTTTGCGGCCTGGATCGCCAGCGCGGCGAGCCGCTGGGTGACGTCGTCGTGCAGCTCCCGCGCCAATCGGCGTCGCTCGTCCTCGTGTACGGTGATGAGGCGCCCCCCGAGGCTTCGCGCCTCGCGCTCGGCGCGGCGCCGCAGGAGACGCTGCCAGAGAAGCGCGGTGATGAGGGCGGCCTGCAGCACGATCACGGTGATCACGGCGACGATCGCGCCACGGTGCTCCTCCCACAGCGTGGGGGGTCTGAAGCGGATCTCGCTCCCGCCCGGCAGTCGCCCCGAGTCGATGTTCCACCGCCGCAGTTCGCGCCAATCGTAGACAGGAGGTTCGAACCCCGTCACGTGTATCTGCGGCTCGGCCGAAGCAGCTCCGCGCAAAATGCGATGCGCCGCCTCCGCCATCCGCTCGCCGCGCCGCCGCTGCGACGAATAGGGCCCACCCACGACGCCCTTGCCGAGCTCGTTCTGATACAGGCCGAAAATCGGGGCGTTGGCCGACGCGTGCAGAGCCGTCAGCGCGTCCTGACGTTCGTGCGGGACGCCCGCCGCATCGACGATCAACAGGGCATAGAGCACTGCGGAGCGGGGCGGCAGGCTGGCGACCCGCTCTCTCATTTGATCGAACGAGAGATCGTTGAGCCACTGGAAGGTTACGCGACCCGCGAAGGGCGCCACCTCACGCTGCAGCTCCTTCAGCCAGAACTGCTCGAGCGTCGACGCGCCGATGACGACGGCGATCGTGCTCGTATCGGGTAGCAGCCGGACGATGTTCTCGATCAAGCGCGGGAGATCGACCTTTCCCACCACGGCCGCGTCGTTCGGCCGCAGCGCCGCGCCCCTTGCCAGTCGTTCGTCCAGCGCGGCCAGGACGAGCGGGACCGATGGAAACAGCTGGTCTCGGTGCGCGAGATAGAGACGGCCGGCTGGTGGGCCGATCGTGACCACGAGATCCGGCGCCGCCCCCGCGAAGCGGGCCCGCAGGTACTCGAGGAAGGCCCCCTCTTCTTCGTTCGTCACCGGCCGTCCCGCGTCGAGCGTCGTCTCGAAGAGAGCGATCGGTCCCGAGAATCCCTTCGCGAGCTCGGTCCGGAAGACCGACGCTATGGTGTCGTAGGGGGCGAAGTCCCGGCCGAACGAATGGATGATCAGGACACGCTTGGGCGTCGCCGCGTCGGCGGCGAGGGAATCACACGTGCCGAACAAGATTCCGGCGAGGACGGCGAGGAGTTGCAAGAACCGAAGCGCAGAACGCATACCGTACGAGTGCAACCGTACTTTCCCGGCACATTGGTGCCCAAGATTACCAGCTGGTCGCAATTCCGCTCGATCGCGTGTGGATGACAGCGACCGTGTGGAAGACCGACGGCCTAGCGACGCGCTAGGCCGTTTCTCTACCGGCCCGCGCCGGCCACGCCTTCCAGCGCCGGTGCACCCACCACCACTGTTCGGGGTGGCGCAGGATCATCCTCTCCAGCGCCGCGTTGTAGGCACGCGTGTTGAGCCGGATCGCCTCGTTCGAGTCCGCATGCTCGCTCGGCTCCAGCGGCGGCTCGAAGCGCAGGACGTGGCGCCCGTCCGGCTCGCGCCAGCTCGATGCGGGCACGACCGGCGCTCCGGTGGCGAGCGCCACGACCGCCACGCTGCGGAACGTCCCCGCCGGGTGCCCGAAGAAGTCGACCAGCACCCCGTCCTTGCGGCTCGCATGCTGGTCGAACGGGAAGACGACGAGGTCGCCCGCGTTCAGGACGTCGAGGATTCCCTCCAGCCCTCCGCGCTTGGGCAGCACGCCGAACCCCGCGCGCCGGAATCGGCGCGTGACGACTTCGTCGAGCCAGCGCGGCTTGAACGGTCGCCGCACGAAGTAGAAGCGCCCCTGCGCTTGGGGATGCCCGGCGAGTCCGGCCGCGGTCGCGACCTCGAAGTTGCCGAAGTGGCCGGTGATGACGATGACGCCCTTCCCGGGCGCGAGTGCTGCTTCGAGCAGGTCGAGGTTCTCCACGCGCGCCAGCGTCGCGCGCCGCGCGTCGGAGACCCACGGGAACCAGAGGAACTCCCAGGCGAGCCGCCCGAGGTGCGCGTAGTGGGACTGGGCGAGCCGGCGGATCTCCGGCGCGGGGGTCGCGTCGCCGAAGACCCGCCGCAGGTTGTCGAGGATCACGGCGCGCCGGACGGGCAACAGCCAGTAGAGCAGCTTGCCGAGGAGCGGTGCCTCGGGCTGCGGGGGCAGCGCGACCATGGGCGCTACGCGCCCGGTGCGACGCGCAGGACGAGCGCGGCGTTGGTGCCGCCGAAACCGCGCGAGACGGCGAGCACGACGCCGCTCTTCGGCGCCTGCGCCACGGCCGACACCGGCAGCCCGGCCCACTCCGGGTCGAGGTCGCGCAGGTTCGCGACTCCCGGCACGGTCCCCGCGCGCATCGCCGCGAGCGCGGCGACCACTTCGACGATCCCGGCGGCCGCGAGCAGATGGCCGAACGCCCACTTGAAGCCGGTGACCGGCGGCGCCGACGCGCCGAACACCGCGCGAACCGCGCGCGCCTCGGAGGCGTCGGATTGCCGCGTGCCGTTCGCGTGCGCCACGATCAGGCCCACCTCGCCCGGGTCGATCTCCGCGTTCGCGAGCGCGTTCGAGAGCGCGCGCGCCAGCCCCTCGCCGTCCTCGTGGATCGGCAACAGGCCCAGCCCGTCGCTCCCGTGGCCGCTCCCCAGGAACTCCGCGAGCACCGCTGCCTTCCGGCCCGCGGCCGAGGCCGCCGTCTCGAGCACGAGCGCGCCTGCACCCTCGCCCATCGTGCTTCCGTCGCGCCCGGCGTCGAACGGCCGCACCGCCTCCGCGGAGAGCAGGCCGAGCCGGTGGTAGTAGAGGATCATCTGCGGTTCGATCGACGCGTCGTGGCCGACCGCCACCGCCCGTTCGCACTCGCCCGCGCGAATCGCCTCCGCCGCCTCCACGATCGCGAGGGACCCGCTCACGCTGTGGTTCGTGATGCAGGCGTTGGGACCCTTCAGCCCGTGCCGGATGCCGACGTGGCACAGCACGTTGTTCGGCAGCGCGCGCAGCAGCCACATCGGGTTCACCGTCGCGGCGAGCTCCTGCCCGAACTTTTCCAGGCTCCCGCCGGCGACGGTCAGCAGCGGCAGGTAGTCGTACTGGTTCTGGTAGCCGCCCCCGCCCGAGCCGACGTAGACACCGGTCGCGTCGCTGTACGCGGCGGCCGCCTCGGCATCCAGCGTGTCGCGATAGGGGATCAGCCCGGCCGCTGCGATGGCCTGCCCGGCGGCGTACAGGCCGAGCACGTCGGTGCGGCGGATGAGCTTCAGGAGCTTGCGGTCGCCGGAGAGCGCGGCGGCGTTGTAGTCCGGAACCTCGGCGGCCACGCGCGCGGGCCAGCCCGCGGCGTCCCACTGCTCGATCGGGCGAATCGACGAGCGTCCGGCGCGCAGCGCGTCCAGGATCTCGGACGGCGACTTGCCCGAGCCGCAGATCGCGCCCGTGCCGGTGATGACGACGCGCTCGGCCATGCGCCTCACCCGTGCCCAGGACGCCCGTCCACGTCCGCGGGGTTGCGCAACGCGAGGCAGCTGTTCGAGCCGCCGAATCCGAGCGAATTCGAGAGCGCGACCCGCACGCGGCACCGGCGCGGCTCGTCGCGCACGATGTCGACGTCGCAATCCGGGTCGACTTCGCGCAGGTTCGCGTTGACCGGGAGCATGCCGTGGTGGATCGCGAGCGCGCACACCGCGGCCTCGACCGCGCCCGCCGCGGCGATCAGATGGCCCATCACGCTCTTGGTGGAACTGACCGCGACGCGGCGGAAATCGTCGCCGAACACGACGCGCAGCGCAGCGCACTCGCTGCGGTCGTTCATCGGGGTGGAAGTGCCGTGCGCGTTGAGATAGTCCACGTCGTCCACCGCCGCCCCGGCGTCGCGCAGCGCCTGGCGCATCGCCTGGATCGGCCCGTCGCCGGACGGGTGCGAGTCCGTGATGCGATAGCTCGAGAGCGAGTTGCCGTCGCCGGCCAGCTCGGCGTAGATCCGCGCGCCGCGCCGGCGCGCCGCCTCCCACTCCTCGAGCACCAGGAACCCCGCACCCTCGCCGAGGACGAAGCCGTTGCGCGTCGCGTCGAACGGACGGCTCGCGCGTGCCGGGCTGTCGTTGTCGGGCGAGACCGCGTTCAGGAGGCAGAAGCCCGCGAGCCCCACCGGATTGATCATCGAGTCGAAACCGCCCGCGAGCACGCGGTCCGCGATGCCGCGGCGGATCACCTTGAGCGCCGTGCCGACGGCCTGCCCACCCGACGCGCACGCGGTGTGGACCGAGCTCGCATAGCCGCGGATCCCGAACCGGCGCATCAGCAGCGCGATCCCCGCGGTCGACTGGCTGCGGCAGAAGATCATCGGGTCGGCGACCGAGCCGCCCGCCGCCGCGAGGGCGGCCGTATCGAGCTCGCCGTCCGGCGCCGCGCGGCGGTGAACGTCGGCGAGATCGTCGAAAGGGACGCCCATCATGCCGGTGCCCACGACGCAGCCCCAGCGCGTGCCGGTGTCCGCGGCCGGCGCGGTGCCGGCGTCGCGCATCGCCTGTTCGGCTGCGGCGAGCGCGAAGCGATGCGAGCGGTTCGCCGACTTGAGGAGCTTGCGATCGGCGATGACCGCCTCCGCGTCGAACCCCTTCACCTCCGCTGCGATGCGGACCGGGAACCCGCTCGCGTCGAAGGTCCGGATCGGCGCGACCGCGCTGCGCCCCCCGAGGAGGGCTGTCCAGGTCGACGCGACGTCGTTGCCGGCCGGGGTGACGAGCCCGAGCCCGGTGATCGCGACGCGGCGAGCGGGCATCAGCTGGCCCGTGGCGCGATCTCGGCGCGCCCGGTCGAGACCGACTTGCCATTCATGCGGGTCGTGATGGCGATCATGGCGGCTGTCGGCGTCGCCGTCTGGACTTCGAGGCGAAGCTCGAGCCCTTGCCCCGGCGGAATGAACGCGCGCAGTTTCATGTCGATGGCCCGCGCCGGCCGCAGCGCTCCGGCGTCGCGCAGCGGCGCGGTCTCGGCCGCCAACTGCGCCGCCAGCGCGAGATGGGTGTCGAGGAGCAGCGTTCCGGGAAAGACCGGGCGGCGCGGAAAGTGATCGTCGAAAAATGACGCGGCCGCCGGCACCTGCAGCTCGGCCCGCCACCGCTCCCCCGGCGTGCGCTCGATCACCCTGACCGTGCGCGCCGGCACGCCGCGAAAGCGCGCGGCGGGGGCGCCCGGACCGCGCAGTACTTCCAGATCGGCCCGCAGCGCCGCGGGCGCGTCGAACTCTTCCATCCGGAGCATGGGTCCGACGCTGTGCGCCAGCGTCAGCACGCGCGCCCCGTCCACGCTCGCGCTGCCGTCATAGGCGATCGCCTCCGCGTCGCAGTGCTCGATCGAGACCGATAGGTCGAGCGTCTGTCCCGGCGCGACGTCACCGTTGAAAGCGAGCTCACCCGCGAGACCGGCGACGGGGCGAAAAGCGAAATCGAGGCGGGCCATTGCGGCCCATGCCGCCAGCTGGCCCACGGCCTCGGCCACGAGCGCCGGGGGGAATGCGTCGACGCCCGCCGGGATGGTGTAGCGGCCGGCGGCGCTCACCCCAGGCGCGAAGCTCGTGATCCGGTCGACGAAGGAGAACGCGCAGAAGCGCTCGGACATCGCCGCGCGGCGTCCCGCTCGCCGGCCCTCAGGCCGCCGCCTGCGCGGCGCGCTGCGCGCGGATGACCACCTTGCAGAACGTCTCGGGCGTGAAGAGCTTCGGGATGTCGGCGGACTTCATCGGCGTCTTGAACCGCTCGGCCGGCACCTCGCTCAGGAACTCGCGCAGGCGCTTGTTGCCGACCTCGGTCAGCACGCCCTTCTGCTCGAAATCCGATTCGGCCAGGTCGCCGCGGGCGTCCTCCACGATCTTCCCGCGCGGAATCTTGACCCCGAACGATCGCTCCAGCCGGAACACCAGGTCGAGGAAGTCGATCGACTCGGCGCCGAGCTCCTCGATCAGCGGCGCGCTGGGCTTCACGTCGGCCGCGTCGAGCCCGAGCGCGTCGGCGATGATCTGCGCGACCTTGGGGTAGACCGCGGCGATGTCTTCCTTGCTTATCTCTTGCTGCATCCGGTCACTCCATCTTGAAGCCGCCGTCGACGTGCAGGATCTCCCCGGTCACGTAGTCCGCGAAGCGCGAGGCGAGGAACCACACGGCGTAGGCCACGTCCTGCGGCTGCCCGAACCGGCGCAGCAGAATGCGCCCCTTCACCTCGTCGCCTGCCAGGTCCCGGACCGCCTGCGACATCTCGGTCTCGATCACGCCCGGCGCCACGCAGTTCACGGTGATCCTGCGCGGCGCCAGCTCGACCGCGAGCGCGCGGGTGAAGGCGTTGATCGCGCCCTTGCTGGCGGCGTAATTCGTCTGGCCGCGACCGCCCTTCTCGCCCGCGACCGAGCCCAGGTTGACGATCTTGCCGGCGCGCCGCGCGATCATGTGGGGCACCACGGCACGCGTGACGTTGAACACCCCCCCGACGTTCGTCTCGAGCACGATTCGTACGTCGTCGTCCTCGAGCAAGCCTAGAAGGTTATCACGGATCACTCCAGCATTGTTCACCAGAACGTCGATCCGCCCCCACTCCCCTACGAGCCGTTCGACGGCCGCCGCGACTGCGGCCGCGTCGCACACGTCGACCTGCTCGGCCGCGACCTTCAGCCCCGCCGCCGCAGCCTGCGCGACCAACTCGGCCGCGGCCGCGGCATTGCCGCGATAGAAGAACGCCACCGTCGCGCCGTCGCGCGCAAAGAGCTCGACGATCGCCCGGCCGATGCCGCGGCCGCCGCCGGTCACCAGGACGTGCTTGCCTGCGAGCCCCGATTCGATCTGCATGGTGCTGCGCTACCCGGAGATCGCGAAACCGCCGTCGACGAACAGCGTGTGGCCGTTGATCATCCCGGCCTCCGGCAGGCAGAGGAGGTAGACCGCGCCCGCGACGTCCTGGGGCGTCAGGACCGGCCCGGCGGGCGTGCGCTGCGCGAACGACTCCAGCAGCTGCGCGCGGTTGGGAAAGTGCTGCAGCGCGTCGGTGTCCACGACGCCGGCGCTCACCGCGTTCACCCGGATGCCGCGCGGCCCGAGTTCCTGCGCGAGCGTGCGCACGAGGGACTCGAGCGCGGCTTTCGACGCGCCGATGAAGCCGTAGTGCGGCATCGCGCGCAGCGCGCCCAGGCTCGACAGCGCGACGATCCGTCCGCCCTCGCCCATCATCGGCACGGCGCGCTGCGCGAGGAGGTTGAGCGCGAGCGCGTTGGTCTCCATGCACCAGCGCCAGTGCTTGAGCGTCATCTCCAGCGCCGGCCGCAGCACCCCCGAAGCGGCGTTGCTCACGACGATGTCGACGCGATCGAAGGTCGTCGCGAGCGCGGCGAACAGCTCGTCCACGCTGGCGGGCAGGCCGACGCTCGCCTTGATCGCCACTGCCCGCCGCCCGAGCGCGCGGATCTCCGCGCAGACGGCCTCCGCCTCCTCATGGCTGTTGTAATAGTTCGCCACGACGTCGCAGCCGCTCGCCGCGAGCTTGAGCGCGACCGCGCGGCCGATCCCGCGCGCAGCGCCGGTGACGAGCGCGACCTTGCCTGCGAGCGTGCCGGACGCGGAGGTCTGGTTCATCGATGCCTGGCGGTGGCGTTCTTGGCGCGCAGCAGGCGCTGCGCCTCCAGTACCCAGTGCTTCTTGATCGAGTACCACACGTCCGCCGCCCACAGCGCGTTCGTCACCGTCGCCGCGTTCTCCGGAACGCCATTGGTCTGGCCGGGCACGTAAGCGTTCAGCCAGTTCCTCATCACCGGGTCGGCAGCGAGGTCTGCGGTCGCCGCGACGGTGACGTGCGAGTAGCTCGCCGGCAGTTCCACGTTCCGGACCTTCGCGGTGCCGAGCGCGCGGTACGTCCCGCCCGCGCCGGGCATGTCCCACGCGATCAGATCGACGCCCAGCGCGTAGCCGGTGAAGTCCTCGACCGTATCGGGAATGACGCGCAGGCGGCCCGCCATGCTCCACTGGTTCGGCAGCAGCAGCGCCGCCCCGCCCGCGCCGACCGCCGACGCGTAGCTCACTTTCAAGCCGACGACCGGCCGCTCGCGGCCGGTCAGCGGATCGATGAACGTGGTGCGGTCCTCCGCGCGATCGGTCAGCGGGTTCCACACGCGGACCGCGTCGCCGTAGTCCCCGGCGAGCACGTGCAGGACCTTGACCGCCTGGATGCCGCCCTGGCTGTGCCCGACGATCAGCGGCCGCATCCCGTCGTGCTCGTAGTACCACGCGATCAGGCCCGCGATCTGCTCGCTGTTCTCGTACGGGCTGTGCGACAGCCGCCCGTCGCCCGGGTGGCGGATCTTCTCCTCCGGGTAGCCCATGTCGATCAGGAACCGCGCGAACGACTCCATGACCAGGTGGACGGGATAGATGCCGCCGTGCAAGTTGACGATGCGTGGCGTCGGTCCGGCGGCGAGCACGGTGCGGACCTCGGCGTCGCTCACGTGCTCCGGGTCGAGCGCGAAGATCCTGTTCTGGAGCTCGGGCGCGACGTGCGTCTCGGCGAGCACCGAGCCCGGCGCGATGCGCTGTGCCTCCAGGCGGACGCGATCGGTGCCGGTCGGCGCCGTGGCGCAGCCGGCGAGGACGAGCGCGAGGAAGAGCGCGAAGGCGCGCGCGCGCGCGATCATGCCGGCTGGCCCTCGTGGAGGCTCTCGAGGCAACGCACGAACTCGCCCGCCACCTGGTCGACGGTCGCGCTCGAGAACGCCGCCTTGCGGTAGGAAACGCCGACGTGGAGCGCGTCCTTCACGGTGGTGACGGCGAAGATCATCGGGCACAGCGGCCCGGTCGGGACCGCGCGCAGATAGTCGAAGGGCGCCTCGCCGCCGTCCCCCCGGCCCCACAGGGCGTTCACGTTGAGCGTGGTCACACCCGCCCAGGAGGGGTAGTACTTGACGAAGAAGCGCGCGCGCTGGGAAGCCGAGAGGAACGGCCACATCAGCGCCGATGCGGCCAGCGCGGCCAGGCTCAGCAGATCGAGCCGCCGTGCCTTGATGCGCGCCGTCTCGGCGTGGACCGCCGCCACCAGCTCGCGCAGACCGATTCCCGGCGGCACGGCGTGCGAGACGCGGAAGGAGGCGAGAAACGGGCTCACCGTCGCGCCCGTTCCCGCGCCCAGGTCGTCCCTGATGTTCACGATCGATGCCACCGCAAGCTCGCGTCGTCGGGGCTGGTGCGTCCGCTCCGCCGCGCAGGGCGCGAGCGCGCGCAGCGCGGCGGCGATCAGGAGATCGTTGAACGTGACTCCCCACGCCTTGCCCGCGCCTCGCAGCCCGCCTGCCGCCCGCGGCCCCAGGCTGAAGTACTTGAACGCATTGTACTGGTCGTCCGCGCGCCCGTAAGGCGGGCGAAACGCACGCCGCGAGGCCCCCACCATCCCCGGCAGCGCCGACAGCGCGGCCAAGGCCCGCAGCGGATGACGCAGGAGCAGCCGGCGGTACGTCGGCGGGTAGCGCTCGAAGCGCGCCGTGTCGCTGCCGCCCGGCGGCCGGCCGACGTACCGCTCCGCAATCCCTTTGAGCACCAGCGCAATCGCGTCGCCGCCGGCCACGAAGTGGTCGTAGGCCAGGGCGAGCTGGAACTCGCCGCCCAAATCGACCGCCACGAAACGGAATGGCGTGGACTGTGCGACGGCAGGGAACGGCGCGTTGAACTCGCGCTCGATCTCGCGCCCGAGCGTGCCGAGCGGATCGTCGCCCGCCGCGCACACGGCGAGGTTCGCCCGCGCCGGTCCGCCGTCATAGCGGAACCGCCAGCGCTTCAGGTCGACGACGAGTCCGGTCAGCCCGAGCGCCTCGAGATGGCCGTCGATGCAGGCCTGCAGCCGCGCACGCTCGAGGGCCGCCGGAACCCGCACGACGTGAACCGGGTTGTAGGGATGCAGCTCCCGCCACCGCAGCATCATCCGCTGGAACAGGTTCAGGCGGCCCTGCAAGTCAGCGCCTCGCCTGCAGGACTGCGCGCCGGGCGCGGACGAGCCGCTGGGCCTCGAGGCACCAGTGCTTCTTCACGCTGAACCAGATGTCCGCAGCGTGCAGGAGATTGCGGGTGTCGAGCCCGTCCGCAGCGGGCGGCTGCATGCCCGGCGCGTAGCGCTCGATCCAGGCGCGCGTCGCCTCGTTTGCCGCCAGGTGCGCCGCGTCCGGCAGCGACACGTGCGAGTACTCCGCGGGCAGGGTGACGTTGCGCACCCTGGCGGTGCCGGTCGGGCGATAGGGGTCGGACTGCGCCGATCCCGGCGAGGTCCCGGCGATCAGGTCCCACTCGATGAAGTAGCCGGTGAACTCGTCCACGGTGTCGGGCACCGTGCGCAGGCGCGCCACCATGCCCCATTGCCCGAGCACGACGCGCATCAGGCTGCCGGTGGCGAGCGCGGCCGCATAGGGCACGTGCAACCCGACGACCGGCCGCTCGTCCCCGGTGAGCGGATCGACGATCGTGCTCCGGTCCTCCGCCGCGCCGGTCAGCGGGTTCCAGACGCTGATGCGGTCGCCCGAGGCGCCGGCCAGATCCTGGAGCACTTTCACGACCAGCATCCCCCCCTGGCTGTGGCCGATCAGCATCGGCACGATCCCCTCGTGCTCGTAGTGCCAGGCGAGGAGACCCGCGATCTCACGGCTGTCCGCGAAGCTCGAGTACGTGTAGCGGCCGTCCGCCGGATTGCGCAGGCGCTCGGCCGGGTAGCCCATCGCGATGAGGAACTGCGCGAACGGCGCCATCGTCACGATCGGGACGCTGCCGTGCAGGCCGATGATGCGCGGCGCCGGCGCCCGCGCGAGCACCTCCTGCACCTCCTGCGCCGAGAGCCGCTCGGGGTCGAGCGCGAGCAGCCGCTCCTCGGTGGCGCGGTCGAGCGCGAATCCCTCGAGCGGCCTAGCTGCAGCACGGTCGGCGGCGAGCGCCGGCGCCGCCGCGAGCGCGCACGCGGCGGCGAGGCTCGCGCAGAGCACCCGCGCACGACTCGTGCGCAGCGCGCGCGCCCGGCTCACGACGACCCCTCGGCGTGCGAGCGATGGTCGCCCAGGCGCGGCACGAAGCGCCCGGTGCGCCGGCAGTAGCGCGCGTAGGCCTCGCCCTTGGCGGCGAGCAGGAACCGCTCCTCGTTGCGCGCCTTCATCAGCATCAGGGCGACGTGCACCGCTGCCACGATCGCCATCGGCGGCGTCGGAACGACGACCACCGACGCGATCATCAGCAGGATGCTGAGCGCGTAGATCGGATGGCGGACGTGCGCGTAGAGCCCGCTGGTGACCAGCTCGGTCTGCTGATCGGGCGTGACCGCCATGCGCCAGTTCTTGCCCATGCGCATCCAGCACTCGATCGTGAGCGCGAGGCAGGCGATCCCGGCGAGCGCGGCGCCCCAGCGCACCGCGAGACAGCCCGGCTCGTAGGCGAACGCCGGCAGGGCCCAGGGCGAGCGGCCGCTCGACGCCGCGAGGTAGGGCAGCACCATCCATGCCACGACGAGCGGCACCCACACCGTCCACATGAGCTGCTCGAGGCGCTGCTGCGGCACGACGCCCGCGAGCCTGCGGGTCCTGCGCCGGACGCGGACGGCCATGACGCCGACGCAGAACCAGTAGGTCCAGATCGTCGTCGCCAGCACCGTTGCCGGGAGGTCCTTCATCGCCTTGTCGTCCATGCCGCCGCACGGAGTCTACCGCGTCGCGGTGACGCGCTGCACAATGGCGGCGGCGAAAGCCTAGCCGTCGCGACCGAACGCCTCCCGCTTCCAGAGCTCCCAGGGGCGGTCCGATACGCCGCGGATCGCCTCGTCGGCGCACGCGGCCTCGTCGGGCTCGAGGTAGGTGATCGCGCCGCCGAGCGCGATCGCCTTCTGCTGGGCGGCCGCGTTCAGCTCGGTGTAGATCGCGCGATAGACCGCGACCGGAATGCTCGCGGCGACCGCGACGAAACCGTGCCCGCGCATCAGCGCGACCGCTTCGGCTCCGAGTTCGGCGGCGAGCGCAGCGCCCTGGGCGCGATTGCGCACCAGCATGTCGGTGCAGCCGAAGTGCCTGCGGATGTCGAACACCGGCGCGCCCGCGCCGAGGAAGCTGCCCATGTGGTAGACCGGGCGCAGCCTGACCGAGGAGGCCGCGAACGGGATCGCGGACGGCGAGTGGCTGTGGACCACCGCGTTCACGTCCGCGCGGGCGCGGAAGATCTCGCCGTGGATGAAGCGCTCGAGGTAGGGCTTGCGCGCGTCGCTCCCCTGCGCGTTCGACTCGAGGTCGAACTCCATGATGTCGGCCGCGGAAACGAGCTCGGGGGCGCGCGAGCAGGACAGCAGGAACCGGTCGGGCCGCTCGGGATGGCGTGCCGCGACGTGCCCGAAGCCGTCGAGGACGCCGTGGCGCGCGAGGATCCGGTTCGCCGCGACCAGGTCCTCGATCACGGCGGCTACGGCCGCGCTGCGCGTGTTCACTGTCTCAATCCCGTTCGGTATGGCGGGGGTCGTCACGATGACGCCATTGCTGCCGGGGACTTTGTCATGCGCCCTACGTGGAGTCAACCGCGCGCCCGCCTCGCCGTGCGGTGCGCGCGATTGGATAGAATTGCCCGCCCGCGCTCGAATGCACGAATACGCCGACATCCCGGACTGGCCGGCCGCCGCGCACGAGCGGCTGCGGGCGCTCGGCGTAGCGCAGGTCGGCTTCGTTCCCGACGCCGGCCACCGCAAGCTGATCGAGCTGTGCCAGGCGGACGCAGGGATGACCGCCGTCCCGCTCACCACCGAAGAGGAAGGGGTCGCGCTCGCGGCCGGCGCGTGGCTGGGCGGCGCGCGCGCCGTGCTGCTGATGCAGTCGAGCGGGGTCGGCAACTGCCCGAACATGCTCGCGATGATGAAGGCGTGCGGCATCCCGTTCCTTGCGCTGGTGACGATGCGCGGCGAGTGGGGCGAGTTCAATCCGTGGCAGCTGCCGATGGGCCAGACCACCGCCGCGACGCTCGAGCTCGCCGGCTGCGCCGTCTACCGCGCCGAGACGCCCGCCGCCGTCGCGCCGGCGGTCGAGGCCGCAGCGCGCCTCGCGTTCGACGCGGGGGCCATGGCGGCGGTCCTGATCGCACAGAAGCTGATCGGGACGAAGACTTTCAAGGAAGAAGGATGAGCAGCGCACCGCTGCTCGAGCGCCGCGACGTCGTCGCGCGGCTCCTCGCCGACCGCGGCGCCCTGCTGGTCGTCACCGGCCTCGGCGCGCCGGCGTGGGACTGCACTGCGGCGGGCGATCATCCGCTCACCTTCCCGCTGTGGGGCGGCATGGGGGGCGCGGCGATGGTGGGCCTCGGCCTCGCAATTGCGCAGCCCGATCGGCGCGTGCTCGTCGTCACCGGCGACGGAGAGATGCTGATGGGGCTCGGCGGCCTGGCGACGATCGGGGTGCAGGCGCCGCCGAACCTCGCGATTGTCGTGCTCGACAACGAACGCTACGGCGAGACCGGCATGCAGGCGACCGCCACGGCGCACGGCGTGGATCTCGCGGCGGTCGCGAGTGCGTGCCGCTTCCGGCACGCCGCGATAGTGCGCAGCGAGTCGGAGCTCGCTACGGCGCTGGTCCCGATCCGGAACGCTCCCGGTCCCCTCTTCTACCAGGTGAAAGTGCGCGCGGACAAGCTGCCGCTCGTGCTGCCCCCGCGCGAGGGCGCGCATCTGAAGAACCGGTTTCGCGCGGCGTTGCTGGGGGCGCGAGCCTTCTAGGCCGCGGCCCGCTGCGCCGGCGCGAACTCCCGCTCCAGCTCCCGCCGCAACTTCACGGCCTCGCTCGCCGCGTCGATCTGAACGTCACTCCAGCGCACCGGCTGGCCGGCGGCGACCGGGTTCACGAGCTTCACGTCGTGCGCGAGCCCCAGCGGCAGGCCGCCGATCCGCAGCGAGTCCTCGGCGGGAAGAAGCTTGCCGTAGACCGTGTAGCCGCCCTCCCCGTCCAGGATCTCTCCCGCCCCGAGGTCGCGCTTCGCCGTCGCCACGACGTCGGCGCGGAACCCGGTCGCGCAGCCAGTCGGCTCACCGCGCAGGCCGACCGACGCGACCGAGATGCCGACCTCGAGCCCGATCAGGTGCCAGCGCTTGTACAGACAGGCGTAACGTCCCGAGGGATCCGTGCGCACGCCGTACTCGGTGAAGCAGCGCCGGATGTACTCGGTGTCGCCCTCGAACACCACCCACACGCCGAAGCGGATGTCGTAGGGGATCGCGCGCCCGTCGGCCTCGAGGGAGGACACCACCTCCACCTGGCCCTTGTGGTGCAGTTGTCCGCCCTCCTCGCGCGGCCGCATCACGAACGGCAGGTCGTCCACGCTCGCCGGCGGAAAGGCGAGCCCCCACGGCGCCGGCGTCAGGCCGGTCGCGTTGCACACCGCGGTGCTCTCGATCGCCGGCTTCGAACCGTCCAGGAACGAGTTGAACATCTTCGGGTTGAGCCCGCCGACGCGCGCCTGCTCCGGCGTGAGCCCGTAGTACCCCCAGACCGTCTCCGGCGTCGACTGCGCGAAGTGGGGCAGCCACTTGTGCCCGCGCCCGGCGGCGACGACGTCGAAGCCGGCGGTGCGCGCCCAGTCGACCAGGTCGCAGATCAGCGCCGGCTGGTCGCCGTAGGCGAGCGAGTAGACCACGCCCGCCTCGCGCGCCTTGCGGGCGAGGAGCGGCCCGCAGAACGCGTCCGCCTCCACGGTGACGTTCACGACGTGCTTGCCGTTCCGGAAGGCCGCGAGCGCGTGGCTGACCGCCGCCGGCGGATTCCCGGTCGCCTCGATGACGATGTCGATCGCGGGGTGCGCGACGAGCGCCTCCCAGTCGTCGCCGACGTGCGTACGCCCCTCCTTCGCCGCGGCGTCGAGCGACGGAGCTGCGTAGCTCGCCGGTTTCCAGCCGACCCGCTCCAGGTTCGCGCGCGCGTTTGCCGGCGCAAGGTCAGCGATCCCGACGAGATGGATGCCCGGCGTCTTCGGCACCTGAGCGAGATACATCGCCGCGAATTTCCCGGCACCGATGACGCCGATGCGCAGCGGCTTGCCCTGGCCGGCGCGCGCGCGCAGCATGGAGTGGAGATTCATGGGGCCTCCCCGGTTCGCGCGGCGGGGCGCGGGATGCGGCCTAGCGGCGCGCGTCGGCGCGCGGCTCGACGATCTGCACGAACACTTCGTCCTGGCGAACCATGCCGAGCTCGAACCGGGCCCGCTCCTCCAGCGCCTCGGAACCCTCCTTGAGGTCGCGCACCTCGGCTTCGAGCGCCCCGTTGCGCGCCTGCAGGCGCTCGTTGTGCGCCCGCTGCGCGGCGAGCTGGCGCTCGTTGTCCCACGCGCGCACCCAGCCGCCCCGGCCCAGCCAGAGCGGGTACTGGATGAGGAGGATGAGGACTCCGAGGACGATCGCGAGGATGCGCATCGGTCGTCAGCGCAGCTGGTAGAACGCCTCGCGCCCCGGGTAGCTCGCCGCCTCGCCGAGATCCTCCTCGATGCGCAGCAGCTGGTTGTACTTCGCCACCCGGTCGGAACGCGACAGCGACCCGGTCTTGATCTGCAGCGCGTTGGTGCCCACCGCGATGTCGGCGATGGTGGTGTCCTCGGTCTCGCCGGAGCGGTGCGAGATCACCGAGGTGTACCCGGAGCGCTTGGCGAGCTCGATCGCCGCGAAGGTCTCGGTGAGGGTGCCGATCTGGTTCACCTTGATCAGGACCGAGTTGGCGACGCCGAGCTTGATGCCCTCCCGCAGGATGCGCGTGCTGGTGACGAAGATGTCGTCGCCGACGAGCTGGATGCGGCTGCCGAGGCGCTGGGTGAGGAGCTGCCACCCGTCCCAGTCCGATTCGGCCATCCCGTCCTCGATGCTCACGATCGGAAAGCGGTCGGCGAGCGTCTGCAGGTAGTCGCAGAACTCCGCCGCCGACAGCTCGAGCTTCTCGGAGGCGAGCCGGTACTTGCCGTCCTCGTAGAACTCGCTCGCCGCGCAGTCGAGGCCGAGGGCGACGTCGCCGCCGGGCATGTAGCCGGCGTTCTCGATCGCCTTCATGATCAGCTCGAGCGCCTGCGCGTGCGCCGCGAGGTTCGGGGCGAAGCCGCCCTCGTCGCCGACGGTGGTGGACAGGCCGCGGTCGTCGAGCAGCTTGCGCAGCGCGTGGAAGACCTCGGCGCCGCAGCGCAGCGCCTCGCGGAAGCTGTGCGCCCCGATCGGGATGATCATCAGCTCCTGCAGGTCGAGGTTGTTGTTCGCGTGCGCGCCGCCGTTGACGACGTTCATCATCGGCACCGGCAGCTGCATCGCGCCCGAGCCGCCGAAGTAGCGGTACAGCGGCAGGCCCGACTCCTCGGCCGCCGCCTTGGCCACCGCCATCGACACCGCGAGCAGGGCGTTGGCGCCCAGGCGCGCCTTGTTCTCGGTGCCGTCGAGGTCGATCAGCGTGCGGTCGATGAAGCTCTGCTCCGAGGCGTCGAGCCCCATGATCGCCTCGGAGATCTCGGTGTTGATGTGCTCCACCGGCTTGAGGACGCCCTTGCCGAGGAAGCGGCTGCGGTCGCCGTCGCGCAGCTCGATCGCCTCGCGCGAGCCCGTCGACGCGCCCGAGGGCACCGCCGCGCGGCCCATCACGCCGGACTCGAGCAGCACGTCGGCCTCCACGGTCGGGTTGCCGCGCGAATCGAGGATCTCGCGCGCCACGACGTCGACGATCGAGCTCATGTCGTTCCTGCCCCCCTCGTGCGATTATCGTTCCGGTGCGCGCGGTGCGCGCGCCTGCTCGGCGAATCCCCGGCGCTTCACCAGCGCGTCGATGTCCTTCAGCGTCGCGAGCAGCTCGCGCATCCGCCCGAGCGGCCAGGCGTTCGGCCCGTCGGAGAGCGCCTTGGCGGGGTCGGGGTGCGTCTCCATGAAGATCCCGGCGACGCCGACCGCCACCGCGGCGCGCGCGAGCACCGGCACGAACTCGCGCTGGCCGCCGCTCGCAGTGCCCTGCCCGCCGGGCAGCTGCACCGAGTGCGTCGCGTCGAACACCACCGGCCGCCCGGTCTCGCGCATGATCGCGAGCGAGCGCATGTCGGACACGAGGTTGTTGTAGCCGAACGTGGCGCCGCGCTCGCAGACCATGATNNCTTCTTGATGTTCACCGGCTTTCCCGCCGCGGCGACCGCGGCGATGAAATCGGTCTGCCGGCACAGGAAGGCCGGAGTCTGCAGCACGTCCACGGCCGCCCCGACCGCCGCAACGTCCGCGATCTCGTGCACGTCGGTCAGCACCGGGACGCCTACCGCCCGGCGGACCTCCGCCAGGATCTCCAGCCCGCTCGCCATGCCCAGGCCGCGGAAGGACGCGCCCGAGGTCCGGTTCGCCTTGTCGTAGGAGGACTTGAAGACGAACGGCATCCCGAGCTCGCCGCAGATGTCCTTGAGCTGCGCGGCGGTCTCGAGCGCGAGCGTGCGCGACTCGATCACGCACGGCCCGGCGATGAGAAAGAGGGGCTGGTCGAGACCGATCTCGAAGCCGCAGAGCTTCATCCGCCTAGGCCACCGCGACCGCCGGCTGCGACTGCCCGGCCTGGTGCGCGAGCGCGGCTTCGATGAAACTCTTGAACAGCGGGTGCCCGCTGCGCGGCGTCGAGGTGAACTCGGGGTGGAACTGGCAGCCCACGAACCACGGATGGTCGGGCAGCTCGACCAGCTCGCACAGCGCCTCGGCCTTGGTCCGCGCCGCCACCCGCAGGCCGGCGGCCTCGAGCCGCGGCAGGTAGTGGTTGTTGACCTCGTAGCGGTGCCGGTGGCGTTCGTTCACCACGTCGCTGCGGTAGATGCGGTGCACGAGCGTCCCGGGCACGACGTCGGCGGGCTGCGCGCCGAGGCGCATCGTGCCGCCGAGG
>JRYK01006702.1_pt1 | contig 27007 bp, 20 predicted proteins | sample 235381 | NCBI WGS metagenome assembly JRYK01 (sample SAMN03074220, study PRJNA261476) | activated sludge metagenome | biome: Wastewater Treatment Plant; feature: Wastewater; material: Activated sludge; isolation source: activated biomass of a wastewaster treatment plant treating hydrocarbon... ... | reverse complement strand
GGTACTTTTTCCCACCCCGCCCTTTCCAGAACCCACTGCTATGATATGTTGAATATGGGGAGCAATTAGGTTTGGATTTTCAGCAAAAGGCATTTGGTTTACAAAATGAACGTGCAGGGACTTCTCGGGAGCCAGGCTGGCAAAACATTGCTGGACTGCAGTGTGCAAGGCTTCCTTATGGGCATAATTTGGTCCAGGCAAATGCAATTTAAACTGAACAAGGCCTTTTTCATCGAGTTGGATGTCACGCAACATTCTTAGACTGATGATGTCCTGTCCGGAATCAGGTTCTATAATCTGCTTAAGGGCATTTGTTAATTGCTCGATAAAGTCATTCATATGTGAAGCAAAATTAATCCGTTTAAGATTCCGTATATGCCAAAATTAATAAATTTGCAGCGCTGAAAAATCATGCAAGTTCTTACATACGGTAAAGATCAGTTTCCTCAATTTAAACACCCTGTTGTTGCTATCGGTGCTTTTGATGGATTTCATCAAGGTCATAAGAGACTGCTTGAGTCCCTGTTGGCCTATTCAAAAGAGTTGCAAAGTGACAGTATTTTGATCACATTTGAGCCTCATCCAAGGCTCGTTCTTGATGAATCTGATACGGATTTCAAATTGTTGACCACACTGGACGAGAAGATCGAAATCTTAGCCTCAACAGAGCTTAAATTTTTGGTGATTGTCCCTTTTACCTATTCATTTTCGTTAATGCCTCCGCAAGAATATGTGGAAACTTTTCTCATTCAATGTTTTCATCCGGTCAAAATTTTTGCTGGAGAAGATCATCGATTTGGACGAGATGGACAGGGAGATGGAAGATTGTTGACGCAATACGCAAAAGAAGGTCATTTTCAATTTGAAGAAATAATTCATTTATCCACCGATGGAATAAGTATCAGTTCAACAAGGATCCGTCATCTGGTTCAAACAAAACGCATTGAAGAAGCTAATGTGTTGCTCGGTCATAATTATCGTTTTAAAGGCGAAGTGATTCCGGGAAATCGCATTGGACGCGAATTAGGATACCGTACAGCCAATTTGTCTATTTTGGATCAACATAAGCTGGTTCCTCCTAATGGAATCTATGCTGTGCACTGCGTCATCGGAGATCAGGTTTTAGGTGCGATGTTGTATATCGGCAACAACGAAAGCACTTCTGATCAAGCGGTTCGCACAATCGAAGTACATATATTTGATTTTAATAAAGACATTTATGGCGAACATTTGGAAGTGCGGCTTGTATCCTATTTACGTGGAGATCAAAAGTTTCACTCGCGTTCCGATTTGTTAAAACAGATTGCCCAGGATGAGAAAAATACACGTCGCTGCCTGTTACAGGAAAGCTTGCGCTCGCATCCATTAAATCCAAAACCAAAAGTTGCAATAGCCATATTAAATTATAATGGAAGGGTGCTATTGGAAAAATACTTAGGATCAATGTTACAACATAAACCTAAGGAAATACCCCTTTATATCATTGACAATGGATCCTCTGATGACAGTATTCTCTATATCGAACATCATTATCCTGAAGTACATATAATCCGGTTGAGAAAAAATTACGGGTTTGCCCTCGGCTATAATAAAGGTATTGCTCAAATTGATTCGGATTATATCGTTATCGTAAATTCTGATGTATTGATTACTTCGGATTGGATCAGCCCATTGATAAAAACCATGCAATCAGATCCTTTGATCTTTGCAGTTCAACCTAAAATATTATCCATTAGCGCTCCAAATTATTTTGAATATGCAGGAGCTGCAGGTGGTTTTCTGGATTTACTTCGATACCCATTGTGTCGAGGTAGAATCATAGATTATATAGAACAAGATCAAGGACAATACGATGAAACCATTGAAGTTTTCTGGGCTACAGGAGCTGCCATGGTAGTAAAAACCGCTGTCTATAAGGTGCTTGGTGGATTTGATGGTGATTATTTTGCCCATCAGGAAGAAATTGATTTGTGTTGGAGAATGAAACGCATAGGCGGTAAAATAGTTACCCATCATGAAACTTCGGTTTTCCATCTGGGGGGTGGTACTCTTGACTACGATAATCCGCGGAAGACCTATTTAAATTTTAGAAACAATTTGTTTACCATTTTTAAAAACGAAAGTTGGTATAACCTTTTGTTTATTTTGCCATCAAGATTGGTTCTTGATATCATGATCGCCATAAGTTATTTATTAAAAGGAAAATTGCGGGTATTTTATAAAATCCTTCAGGCTTATGTCGTTTTTCTCATCAATACACTCTATTTGATTCACAAAAAGAATCAAACCAATAGCCTTATTGAAGAGCTAAGGGTGCAACCTTTTTCTAAAAAAGGAATACTAAGTTCCTCCATATTTTTGCAATTTTATATAGCCGGCAACAAGGTATTTTCAAAGATACCGAAGCAATATTTCAAATGAAAGAAAAAGCCGTATCTTATCTTTCGAAGGAGAATGGATTTATTGCAATATTCAAACCTGCAGGGTTATTGAGTATTCCTGATCGCTATAACCAAGCCCTACCCTCAGCATATGAAATTTGTAAAGCTCAACATCAGGAATTGTATATCGTTCATCGATTAGACAAGGATACCTCAGGGATAATGTTGTTCGCCACCGACAAAGTGGCACATCAAAAACTGAACATGCTTTTTGAAAATCAGCTGGTGAATAAAACCTATTGGGCAATAACAGAGGGTGTACCCACTCCGGATGAATTTACCTTAGATTTACCCATTGCCCATGACCCTTCAAGCCCGGGGCGTATGATTGTTCACCCCAAAGGAAAACCCAGCTGTACGCAATATCGCATACTTAAGAAGTTCAAGCAGTTTGCATTGCTTGAATTGAGTCCTAAATCGGGAAGGACCCATCAATTGAGGGTACATATGGCAGCGATAGGCCATCCATTGGTAGCTGACCCCCTGTATGGAATACGAAAATCGATTGGCATTCAAGACATTAAGAAACGGGTTCGCAGCATCGATTCGGATCAACCAAGCTACCTTTTGCAACGAACCGCACTTCATGCAAAATCATTGTCATTTGTGTTTGACCATCATAAGTTCAACCTTGAGGCTCCTCTTCCAAAGGATTTTGCTGCATTGCTCAGCCAATTGGAGAAATGGAATTCTCCAGCTTAATGAACTGTGGAGTTAAAGGCTGTTCATTTGCTTTACTACTTATAATGTGCTAAATTTGTGCACATTCTCCGAATCAAGTTATTTTCCTGTTCAATTTCTAAATCATTAATATGATACGTGTAGCAATTGCGGATGATCACGCAATGTTTGTGGATGGAATCGAGTCCATTCTAAAAATGGAAGACAGCATAAAGGTAATCGACCGCTGTTTTGACGGACAGTCGGTCTTTAATATGTTGAAGAAGCAAGCGATTGATGTTTTATTGCTCGATATTAATTTACCTGATTTAAGTGGCATAGAAGTATCCAAACGGCTGAATACCGAATTTCCGAACGTTAAGGTCATTGCGTTGTCCATGCACAATGAAGAAAGTATAGTAAGTGAAATGCTAAAAAATGGTGCGCGAGGTTACATTCTTAAAAATACAGGCCGCGAAGAGCTTGTCCAGGCCATCCATACCGTTGCCGAAGGCCTGACTTACTTTAGTAAAGATGTCACAGAAACCATCATGGGATCTTTAACAAAAAAGCCTGCAGCCAAGAAAAATTTTGCACTGGCACCAAAATTGTCTTATAGAGAAAAACAAATTCTTTCGTTGATCGTAAAAGAATACACCAATCCAGAAATTGCAGAGCAATTGTTCATTAGCCTAAAAACTGTAGAAACCCACAGGAGTAATTTAATCTCTAAACTTAATGTGCGCAATACAGCAGGACTGGTACGTGCAACAATTGAATACAATTTACTCGAAAAATTCACTCTCGAATAATTCAACGTGCTTTGAAAGTACCTGCATTAATCCTTGCCTTTTTCGGAGTGATGAATTTGGTTCATGCTTCTCAAGACAGTACCGCTCAGGGACAGGATTCCTTTGAGGTAGTATTGCTGGATGCAGAAACCATCCAAACAGAAATAGAATCTAGAATTAATTCCCATGATCATGTGGGCGCAGTAAGTTCCCTGATCACTGCTATAGAATACTTTAAACAAGAGAATAATACGGAAAAAGTGTATTACTACCGTTTTGTTCTATCCAGAGTTTATTTATACCTGGGTATGTATCAAAAAGCCGCAGACAATTTGGAATATTGCCACGTTTACTTCAAACAAGAGGAACGCGACCTGGATGTGGTTCGCTCACAACATGCATTGGCTTATGTTTATAAAAAAATTGGAAATATCGATATGGCCTTGTATTTTCTTGGTCAGTGTCAAAATTCTAAAGCCGACAAATTCAACGAATTTTGCCAATTCGAACATTCTTTGGTAGATGCAATGCTCCATTTGAGCAGGTTGCGCAGTCAGTCAACGCTTAACCAAATCTATGCGTATGCCAAATCAATCAATAACATTGATTTGCACATCAAATCACTAGAAGCTCTTGGAGACTATTATTACCACTATGCTCGGTACAAGCAGGCAGAATCAGTATATAAAAAGGCTTTAGAGATTTGCAAGACCAACCAGTTCATTGATTATTGTAAACAATTCAGTTTCAGACTGTATGAATGCAGCAATTATTCCGGTAACTACAAGCGGGCTTCTGAATACCTGATTCAGTATATTAAGTTTAATGATTCCCTTAATAAAATCAACAATTCTGAACTTCTTCTAAAGTTGATTGGTAAGTATGAACAGAAAGAAATTCAATCGGAAAAAATAGATCTTGCCAAAAGCAAGCGGCTTTTTGAATTAAAATCGAGGCGATCAAATTATACCCTATACAGTTTACTTTTTAGCATAGGCGCTATCCTGTTGGCAGGCTTTTTCATCATTTTATTTTATCAGCAAAAGCTGGAAACAAGCCATATCATTCACAACCAAACGGAACAAATCAATAATCAAAAGATCAAAGAACTTGAAAGCAATATGCAATTGCAATCCATGCAGGCCATGATTAATGGTCAGGAATCTGAACGGGAACGCATCGCAAAAGATCTTCACGATTCTTTGGGAGGTGTGCTTTCCACGATAAAGCTCCGATTTGACAAACTTGCCCATGACCATCCTGAAAAAAACGATGAATCCCTTGAAAAATTAACCCGATTGATTGATACAGCTTGTGATGAAGTACGCTATATCGCCAATGACTTAAAGCCAGGGTCCCTTGAAAAATTAGGTCTTATTGAAGCCATAAAAGATATGCTTAACCGGTATAAAGTGGAAAAAGGTCCTGAAATTATATTTCAATATTACGGTTTTGAAGGTGGTGGTCAAATTGACTCAAATGTCGCACTCAATATTTACCGGATAATTCAGGAGATGGTCAACAACTCCATAAAACATGCAAAATGCAAAGAGATTTTTGTTCAAATGCATAAAAAAGGAAATGAAATGACCATCAGTGTAGAAGATGATGGTAAAGGCTTTAATGAGAGTACCATTAAAAAAGGTATGGGACTTGAAAACATTAAAAGTAGGGTGAATTACTTAAAAGGAGAGCTCACCATGGATTCCTCTCAAGAACAAGGTACGGCCATTCTCGTGCACTTACCTATACGCATTAACGCAGACTTCATCAGCAGTTCTTACACGGCCAAAGAATAACCATTGGCACTCTACACTCAGGGTAAACCCTGATCTTTCTCAGGGTAAACCCTGATTTNNCGACGGTTACAATTTAGGTTTGGTTAATATATTTGGGATTCATAGGTTGATTTTAACATTCTACACTACCGGTTAGACCGGCACTCACCTCATATTCCTGCCGATAGTCCACCTTGGTTTAAAGATTAAACTTTCTTTAAGGTATATAGTTTTGTTGTAGTTTTATCGTGATGTACACCGAAGGCTTTAAACCACCCGTTTAAAGCCTTTTTTATGAAATTGACTCGATGAGGCCATCCCACTCTTCCGTCGCCGATTCCAGCCTACCTTTGAGCGTTTCATACTCTAGCATCACCACCTTATGATCTGGCTGTGTATAAAATCCTGGATCATGCATCTTTTCTTCGATGGCTTTGATCCTTTGTTCCATGTGAAGGATTTCTTTTTCAAGTAACTGAACCTGCCGTTGAATTTTTTTTCGCGTGTTATAATCAAGTGTTGTTTCTTTGATTTCAATTTTATTTTCTCCGGAAACGGGCTCTGAGTCTATTTGATCCTTCTTTGTTTTTTCAAGACAATAGTCAATATCACCTTCAAATACCCGAATTTTCCTGGGTTCAAATAAAACCGTTTTCTGTGCAAGCCCTTTTAGAAATTCTCGGTCGTGCGATACGACAAGTACAGTACCCTCATAGTTCTTGATCGCTTCCTTCAATCTGTTTTTGGATGGAATGTCCAAATGATGAGTAGGTTCGTCGAGAATCAAAAAGTTATGATCCTGAACGAGCAATTGTGCTAACCTTACGCGAGCTTTCTCACCTCCGGACAACACGGCAATTTTCTTGTCCACATCGTCAGACCTTAAACCCAAACTACCCAGGATTTTTCGAACCAATGGGCGCATTTCAGCAGTGCAATCGGCTTCCAAGGTTTCCAATGGTGTCCAATCTTTGTGAAGAAATTCGCTGTGTTCTTGGGCATAATATCCCACTTTCACCTGGTGTCCAAGTTGAAGGGTGCCTGAAGTAGGTACAATTTCGTTACAGATCAATCGCACCATGGTACTTTTACCATTTCCATTAGCCCCGATAAAACTCAATTTGCTGCCGCGCTCTACATATAAATTGACATCTTCCAAAACAAGCTTGTCCCCATATGACTTAAACAAATGCTCCGCTTCCAATACTTTTTGTCCGCTTTGCACTACAGGTCGGAATTTAAGGCGTATTTCTGCAGCTTCCTCATCCGGCGCCTCCAACTTATCCATACGCTCCAGTTCGGTAATCAGCGACTGAGCGAAAGCTGCTTTACTGGCTTTGTATCGGAATTTATCAATGAGCATTTCCTTATGGCGAATCTGCTTTTGTTGTGATTCATACTCTTTCTGCTCTATCTCTCGTCGCGATTCACGATAAATCTTGTAAGCGGTATAATTTCCTTTATAATCATATATTTTTCCTCTGTCCAATTCAACGATCCTTTTACCAATCTTATCCAGAAAAACCTGATCGTGTGAAATGACGATCACTGTGCCTTCATACTTCGACAAAAAGTCTTCAAGCCATGCAAGCGCAACAATATCCAGGTGGTTGTTTGGTTCGTCCAACAAAAGTATGTCTGGATTCAATAAAAGTAATTTTGCAAGTTCCAACCGCATTCGCCAACCTCCGCTAAAAGATCCTACGGTACGATCAAAATCATGATCTTTAAATCCCAAGCCGGATAATATTCGTTCTAATTTTCCTTCCATTTTATCAGCATCCAGATAGCCTAATCGCTCATGGGCAGATTGTGTTTTAGTCAATAAGTCCTGGAGTTCATCCTGTTGAAGGTTTTTTTGATGAAGTGCATTTTCTAAATCCTTCAATTCCTGTTGAAGGCTAACAATTTCATGCATCACCCCACGCATTGCATTCCTAACGGTAATGTCCGGATTTTCTTGGAGCTCTTGCTTTAGCAATCCAATGGTTTTCTGGCCCTGGTTCTCGATATGACCTTGGTCCGGTTTTAACTCACCGGTGATCAATTTTAATAAAGTTGACTTTCCTGTTCCATTCCTTCCACATAGAGCCACTTTTTCACCAGGAGAAAATGAAAGATTAAGGCCATCAAAAAGCGTGCGGCCTCCAAAAGACAAATGAATATTTTGTAAACGGAACAAAGCAATTAATTCATGAGTTCATCCCCTTCGAGTGCTGACAAAGCACTAAAGTGATAGCCCTTATAATCCAGAATTTCTTTCCATAAATTATCAGGGGGATTTTTAAAAATAAAATTAGGTTCCATTTCGGAGATCAGCCAGCTTCTGGTTTTTAACTCATCTTCCAATTGATCTTTTGTCCAACCGCTGTAACCAATGTAAAACCGGATGTTGTGCGCTTGAATCAATTGACAATCCACCAAAAATTTCAGTTTTTCATAGTCACCACTCCAATAAACTCCCCGACATATTTTAATCGAATCATCCAGTAAATCTCCCACATTGTGGATGAAATACATCGAATTAGTATCTACGGGTCCTCCGTAATGAACAGGGGCATCCAATTCTCCAAAATCGGAAGTTAATTCCTCAAGTTTAACCTCCATTTTTTTATTTAGAATAAAACCTACACTACCTTCCTCAACAGAATAATCCGCCATTAAAACAACAGTCCGTTTGAAGTGTGGGTCCAGCATGAATGGTTCCGCGATCAACAACTTACCCGTTTCCAAAAGTGAAATGCCGTCAGGTTTCTTCATGCACCCAATGATTTTACCGGAATGTCTCTCTGAATGCGCTTTAAAAAACCGCTCAATACTGTACCATTTCCACCAACTTCATAAAAGAGTTTAAAACCTTCCTGAATCATATTTTCCATGGTTTGGGTCCATCTTACAGGTGAGGTCAACTGGGTTTTTAAATTGGATTTAATGCGTTCAGGGTCGCTTTCAGGACATCCTGTGACATTCTGATAAATCGGGCACTGTGCGGGTCTAAATTCAATGGCATCAATGGCCTGCTCGAGCTCTTTCCGTGCTGGTTCCATAAGAGGTGAATGAAATGCACCTCCAACCGCAAGCACAATGACACGTTTAGCGCCAGCTGCTTGGAGTTTAGATTCGATTTTTTGAATTCCGGTCAGACTGCCTGAAATCACCAACTGTCCTGGACAATTATAATTAGCTGCAACCACAATGTCTTCATCGAAAAGTGTACAAATTTCTTCAATTTTGGCGTCATCAAGGCCTACCACAGCGGCCATAGTACCAGGGTTTTGTTCGCAGGCGTGTTGCATCGCTTCAGCTCGAATGCTAACCAGTCGTAGAGCTTCTTCAAATGAAAGTACTCTGGCCGCAACCAAGGCTGAAAATTCACCTAAAGAATGCCCGGCTACACCATCATAGGGGATTTCTTTGCCAAGTGTGAGTGCGGTAACCACTGAATGAATGAAAACCGATGGTTGAGTAATCTTTGTCTGCCTTAACTCTTCGTCACTACCTACAAACATGACTTCGGAAATTTTATAACCCAGCCAGTCGTCAGCCTGCTGGAACAACCGCCTGGCATCGGAATCATTTTCAAACAATTGCTTACCCATACCTCTAAATTGGCTGGCTTGCCCTGGAAAAATAAATGCAGTTTTACTCATGCTAGATGGAATCAGATTGAATTAAATTAAGAAATTCATTTCTTGTTTCAACTTTGCGAAAAATTCCGGTAAAGGCAGATGTTTTTGTAATCGAATTTTGCTTCTGTACGCCTCTCATCATCATACACATGTGTCTGGCCTCAATGACAATAGCCGCTCCAAGCGGATTTAGCGTCTCCTGTATACAATTCAGTATTTCATGGGTTAAACGCTCCTGAACCTGAAGTCTTCTGCTGAAAACATCCACTAGCCGGGCTAATTTACTCAAACCTACAATATATCCGTTAGGGATATAGGCAATGTGCGCTTTCCCAAAAAAGGGTAACATATGATGCTCACACAAACTATACAGTTCGATGTCCTTAACCAAAACCATTTCACTGTATTCTTCTTTAAAAAGTGCCGAAGACAAGACTTCTTTTCCCGTCAGGCGATAGCCCTGGGTAAAAAATTCCATGGCTTTTGCAGCTCGTTCAGGTGTTTTGGCAAGACCTTCCCTTCCTGGATCTTCGCCCACCATTTTAAGCATATCCCGGTATATTTCGACCAGCTTCTGATTTTTCAATTCCTCCACTCGATTAATTTGACAAGTAACGATTTGAATGATCCATTGGTTCAGATTCATCGGAACAGGGGTTAAATTAATCCTTTTTAATTGTTTGACCATCGAAAACTGAACAATATCCTGTTTTGCATAACGTACATTTGATCTTTGTAATATGAAAGGACCGGTTAAGGCTCCCAGCAATAGCTTGTACAATTACTTATTCAGGACCCAGAGTCTCATCTGGTGCCTCTTTATCATCATGGGTTTTTTCATAAAACCCGCACCCTGGAATTACTATGAAACCTTGTTTTGGTCATTGGGAAATACGGTCTTTTATATCATTGCGGTTAACATCAATCTGCATGTTTTAATTCCCCGATTCCTATTCCGCCAATCCATTCTACCCTATTTGTCATTGCTTCTTGCCGTTAGTCTGCTCCTGACCCCCTTCGCATGGATGTTCAACATGTGGATGATATCGGACATTCCATCCTTCGATGCTCGCTGGTTGACTTTGCCTCAATTTCATTTTATCAACTTAATTGTTATTTCTGCGCTGAGTTCATTGATTCGGGTTCCCATGGACTGGATCCGGATGCAAACTGAAAAAAAGGAATTGATCACCCGGAACATAGAAACTGAACTACAAGGTCTTAAAAATCAAATCAACCCTCATTTCCTGTTCAATACGCTCAACAACCTTTACGCATTGACCCTCAAAAAATCGGAGAAGGCCCCTGAAGTCGTTTTGAAATTATCCGATATGATGCGCTACATGTTGTATGAATGCAACGAGCCACTGATTTCCCTCGAACAGGAGATTCGGTACATAAGAAACTATATCGAATTGGAAAAACTTCGATACTCTTCAAATACAGATATTACCTTGGAAATTGATGAACGCTTGATGCAATACAAAATTGCACCTTTGTTGCTGATACCCTTTGTTGAAAACAGCTTTAAACATGGAATGCAAACCAGTCTGGAAGGAGCATTTATCCACATTCATGCTTTGCTGTTGGAAGAGAAACTGGTTTTTACCGTTCGTAATTCAAAAACGCAATCGGTTCCCGGACAAGCTTTCTCGAAAACTCAAGGGGGTGTAGGTTTGGCAAATGCAAAACGCCGGCTTGAACTTTTGTATCCATTGCGATACAAGCTGGACATCAATGATGCTCCAGATACTTTCTCCATCAAACTCAGCATAGACCTAAAATCTTATATACATGATACGAGTACTCATCGTTGACGACGAGCCCCTGGCTTTGGAAATTCTTGAAACTTATGTTCGCCAAATTCCAGAACTTGAATTGGTTGGAAGCTGTTCAAATGCCTTGGAAGCCAATCAAATGCTTCAACACGAAAATGTCGACCTTTTGCTGGCCGACATTCAAATGCCCCAAATGACAGGAATTGACTGGTTAAAAAGTTTAACCCATCCCCCATTGGTGATCTTCACTACGGCTTATCCTGAATTTGCAGTACAAGGCTTTGAGCTCAACGCAGTAGATTATTTACTTAAACCCATTGCATTTGACCGCTTTTTAAAATCAATCAATAAAGCAATTGCCATCATCGGTTCCCAGGATAAACAAAACGACCAGGGAAAATTGCGCCAGGATTTCATTTTTGTTAAAGCGGATAAAAAGTTGCTTAAACTTCATTACGACGAAATTTTATTCATCGAAGGACTAAAGGATTATGTCATCATTTATACGGACCAAAGCCGGATAGTTACTTTGCAAACCATGAAATCACTTGAGGAAAAGCTTCCTGAAAAAATGTTTGTCCGTGTTCATCGTTCGTATATAGTGAACCTTGAGAGAATTCATTCAATTCACACAGATGATATTGAAATCATGGTTAAAGGACAAAGTCGAATGATCCCCATTGGCAACAATTACTCAGAAAACTTGCAGCGCATTATCAACAAAAAGAGAATTTAATTGCGTTTCAAATCCTCATGGCTTTTCGTGAATTCACGTGACATAGTCGTTGGCCGATTTGCAGCATTATGCTTCACCTCTGAATTGCGAAGCATCTGCTTGTTTCTGTACACCTGGAAATGTTCTTTCCCGCTTCGTACTGCTTTAACTTCCCAATCAAACGAAAAATTTCCAGTGCCTCCCTGCAATTCTTTCACCACAAATCCATCCTTTCGCTTCTCTACCACCGCAAGCCCATACGTGTGAATCGACGATGGAGTCAACAGGATGGTCACTTCTTGTGTATTCGCCACCGTAAGAAAATGTTCTGAATATGCCACAAACTTTTCTCCGTTTTGAAGTTGCGATATACCTCGCTCGTATGCTGCTGCTTCAGGCCCCTCAATACAGGCATACCAAATCTCCCGATCATTAGACCTTGGATCCTGCATTCGAAATGTTTTTACATCAGCAAATACGTATCCATCATTGAATTGATCAATAAACATACCCGCATGGTCGTTGTTATCTGTACCAATGACTCCAATAAACGGATAATTGACACCTATGTTGGAATAACCTGCATACACATTGACTTTATTCGTTGTGCTGTTGCTCAGAACCATCTCCCCCGCTGAATTACTGGATAATAAACTGGCTGCTTCGCGATTTGTCTTACCGGACAATACAGTAATGTATCCCTGAGTTGCATCTTGTTCCAAATAAGAAATCCAAACCCTGTCTTTTCCAAAGCGGTCGGTAAGGTATAATCCACCTCCATATAAGCTATTGGATTCCATGTGTACGTTTACGTTGTTGAAGGTGTATAATTGCAATAAACTGTCTGTGACAAATAGACCTGAATATTGCAATGGGTTTTGTTTGGCAACATGACTTATATCAAAACTTGATGCCGTGAAAAATGACTGGCTCATAGGATTCGTGGATTCAAATCCAATGCCACCCGCATCCATTATGCCGTAAACCGCAGGACTTCCAGGGTCTGTATCGTTAAAAAATAATTCTGAGTAGGGTTGGTTGCCTCCGGTCCGTCCACTGTTCAATCCCATGGTTTGCGTGTTTCCTGCGAAGACATTAAATTTACCAGGGGTAATTGCATTCCTCCATCGAGTAGTGCCATCAAATTGAGACTGGAACAAGGCAGGACCTGAAAGTTTGCTACTGTCCAATCCTGCCATTGTAGTCATTTCATTGCTTGAACACAATACAGCATTCTCCAGGTTAACTTTTTTGATACTCACCGGATCTTTGATCTTCAATTCATTTCCAGTCATTTTCCATAACGATTCACCGCCGCTACTTGACATGGGCCTAAAGGTCCATTGTCCATTTAGAAAAATCATGACATCACCTGAATCCGGGGTACTTGCATCCAAAGGAAAGCCATTGATTTTGACCAATTTAGGCCCTGGATAATTGCCTGATAAATCTCCGCTGGCCAATGTTCCGGTAGTCACATCATTGGCCGGATCCACATCGACCGTCGCTGGTGTCCACTGAGTGCCTGACCAAACCAATGCTTGTTGCGAAGATGGAGCTACATTCTGAATGGGTCTACCTTGCAAGCCTTGTACTATCGGTCCAGGATATGATCCTCGAAGATCCCCCGTGGCGGGGCTGTTGACCAACAAGTCATTGGTTGGATCAATATCCACTGAGACAGGTGCCCAGAATAATCCATTCCAAACTAACGCTTGTTCGTTGCCGGGTGGAACAGGTGCAATAGGGCGTCCCATTAATCCAATGACCGCAGGACCAGGCAAAGCTCCCTCTAAATCACCACTTACCGGTGATCCTGCTTTAAGATCGTCATTTGGATCCGGGTCACCCGTATTGCTGATGCGATTTCCGCTAATACCAATACCGGGTCCCGCTTCAAGGCTCGTATTTTTAGCAAACAAGGCATAAGGCACACTCAAAAATGGACTCACGCTGGTTAACTCATAATTACTTCCTCCGTTAGGATCCATTTCCACTTTTAAATACAAGCTACCCTCTGACCAAGGAACTTGATCAAAGTTTCCCTGAAGTGGAAAACCAAATCCAATATAAACGTTCGTTAGTCCAAAGGCATTGGTTACAGAATGATGCTCTTCTGCATAAACCAATGTTCCATTGGATGAACCTTTCAGTATATTGAATTTGATGGAAACGCTTTTAGAAGGCAATGGCTTTCCAGCTTGGTCCCTTACAATGGATTGGTAATTTAGTCCAGCTGGAACCTGTCCAAATGCAAGGGTCATCCATCCTATAAGAAGGAATACCAAAACTACTTTATTAGATCTAAGCAATGATATTTTGTAATATTTCATATAATGGGTTTTATTTATTTGGTAATGGTGTACTGGTAAACAATTTATCTTCCAACAATGTCAATCGTTTTTCGAGGGATTCTATGTACTTCCTTTGTTCCTCAATCATTTCCTGTTGCTCTTGCATGGCTTTAACCAATGGCACTACAAAATCGGCATAACGCAAACCATATAAATCACTCTCATTTTGCGGTTTATCCACTCCACAAAAGTCAAAAGCACATGCCTTACTGGCTTGTTCAACTTCTTGTGCTATAAAGCCATACTGTCGGACAGTTTTAGCATTTTCTGCAGCGTCTTTATTGGCTTGAATTGCCTGAGGGCGCTCTATGCCTAAATGAAGATTAAGTGCGTCCAGATCCAATTGATAGCCTACTGGTCTCAACTTGAGGATGAAGGGCAAACCCTTCACATCTTCACGTATATCTTTTTTGTAACGACCATCTGAAACATTCGTCCAATATTTGTACCCGCCCACCGAGACGGTATTCGGATCTCCAATTCTCACTTGATTACTGGCAGTTACTCGTGAATTGGCACCAATGGCAGTACTGTATTGCAAATTTATACTTCCATTGTTTTTGGCCTGGTCTCCCAGATAGGTGCAATATTGATTCTGGTTTCCAAAAGACCCCGACTGTTTACCGACAGCCGTATTGTTATAACCCTGGACATTTTCGTACAAAGCAAAAGTTCCTATTGCTGTGTTGTCTAAGCCCTGGACATTGGCCGTTAATGCTTCCGTCCCTACAGCAACATTATTGATTCCTGTCGAGTTGGTGGCCAATGCATTTGAACCCAATGCAACATTAAAAGTACCTGATGAATTGGAGAATAGTGCGCCGAATCCAACGGCAGTGTTCATGTTACCGTTTAAGTTCCCGAACATCGCCGTCGAACCAATGGCGATATTTCCTTCCCCATCCAAATTGGCACTCAATGAATTATTACCCATTGCGACATTTGAATTTCCCGTCTCATTGGCAAATAATGCATGGAAACCTACACCTGTATTAAAATTACCTGATCGGTTGCTGAACAGACTCGCCACTCCAATACCAGTATTGCGATCCCCGGTTTCATTTGCATACATGGATTGATTTCCAATCGCAATGTTTTCACTTCCCGCAGTATTCGAGTACATTGCTTTGGAACCTATAGCCATGTTTTCTACTGCTTTGTTTACATCGGAAACTCCATTTCCATTGAAGTACAAACTGCTATCGCCGATGGCAATGATAGCATTGCGATTTTTGCTGAATGCTTGGGAAGCTGAACCGATAGCAATGTTTATACTTCCGCCATCTGTATTCATCAACGTCTGAGGACCAATGGCAACATTATTGTTTCCTTTCATAAAATTCATCATGGATCTGAATCCTAATGCAGTATTTCTAGTTCCATTTTCGCCTAACAATAAACTTTCGTAGCCGATAGCCACGTTCTCATTCCCCATTACATTACCCCATAAAGCATAAGTGCCTAAAGCACTGTTTCTGCTCCCGGAATAATTATACACACCGGAAAACTGTCCGATAAATGCGTTTCCAAATCCCAATGGAAAAGTTTTACCATCGTTAGAAAGTCCTGCATCTCGTCCAATAAATAAATTGCTCCCCGGACCTTCAAAATGAAGTATCGGACTATTGTAGGGATTCGATTTTAGAATCATCCATTCATCGCCGGATATGCCAAATCGAATCGCGTTTTCGTTTGCCGTTTTCTCGGTTTCAATGTAAGTATTGTTATCGCTATCACTGATCCTCGATGAGCTGTTGGCCGGAAAGGAAATGCTGTTGCCTTTCGAAAGGCTTAAGGTCCGGGAGGCCAGATCGTAAGAGAGTTGTTGGAGTTCGTTTTGATCACTTAAATCACCGGTATTGGTGATGACTCCACCGGAAAGATCAATGCCCTGGCCAGCCAGATAGTCCTTCACCACTCCTGCTGCCAAATCTTCTTTCTCCAGGCTACCATTCCTTATATGCTGACTTTCAATCGACTCCAATTGAATGTCCAGGGGTAGATTTAAAGTTCCATTTCCAGTCAATCGTGATGCTGTTTGCACGACCTGAGTACCCCATTGATCTGCACCTGTGGGTAATGTAACGCTGCCACCGCCTTTTGAGAGGCTCAGGGTCAAACCCGTTAAATCCAATACCTGAAGTTCGTTTTGAGCGCTTGAATCAAATGCACGCAGTATGTTATCCTTAAGTTCTATTCCACTTCCGGCTTTTAAATTGGTTTTTTCAGCATAGAAAGCATAGGGTACAGAAATCAAAGGACTCACCGAGGTAAGTTCATAGACCGAACCTCCGTTTGGATCAATTTCGGTTTTGAGGTAATAAGGTCCTTGAGACCAGTCAACCTGATTCAATCTGCTTTGAATGGGAAATCCATATCCAATCAGTACATTGGTTAATCCAAATGCATTCGTTGCGGTGCGATGTTCTTCAGAAAAAATCACCCTACCCGTAGCGCCTCCCTGAAGTATACTGAAACGAATCGCAATGCTCTGTTGACTGAGTGGCTTTCCATTTGCATCGCGAAGGATGCTTTGATAATTCATGCCCTGTGGTACCTGAGCTTCAATACACAAGGGTAACAAAACCATTATCCACCACTTCATGACTTAAAGAATTTTATTGCAAATGAATGATTCGTCCGGGCAAATGTTCCTTTCAGAATATAAAGCCCCTCCTGTAATTCCTGTACATTTATAGGCTCTCCATGCCATTCACCTACTAGTAGGACTTGTCCATGACCATTGATGATTTGATAGGCGAGAGATGTCTGTGCGCCTAATTTGAGATGCACCCATTCTCCGGCAGGATTAGGGTACAATTGAATGAATTGCCGGTCAAACTCTTCGGTGTAGATCAGTATAACCGGATCGGGTTGTATCACCCCTCCCGTGGCATACAGATTCTTGGTGGCATTTTGTATCGTGAGGGTACCGATCTCACCGATCGAATAACTTAGGGCATAATTTGTTGTCGAGGTATGATTCCCCGTGGCATTGATGCTGAATTGTCCAAATCCCAAAATGGGAAGGAATAAACTTTTAAGTACAATAAACTTTTTCATCATCCTAAAGTATCTCAAATGTTCTGAGAACAAATTGATGTCGATCAACTCAACGCATGATACTTTACTACAACGGAGTGTCCTAAAATAAACAAGCCCCTGAACGGGGCTTATTTATTCTAACAATTTAGATTAAACTGGTTATATAAAAAAACAGGGACTATCGAATGATTTCAACTTTTTTGCTGATAGGACCAAATGTGGTTTCTGCTTTCAATAAGTATAAACCATTTTGGATTCCGTTCAAGTCCATTTGATTGTGTTTGGCATCAGGATTTTGAATGGCTTTGATTAAATGGCCCGAAAGTGTGTACAACGCCAGACTCGTCATTTCATTTTTTCCATTGAGATGCAGAGTAAGGAACTCACTGGCTGGAACCGGATACACGATCAAATCCTGAGGATCCAAAACGCGAGAATCTTTCCGGGTTAAATGAATAAAAGCCGTCTGATCTTTTAATTGTATTACCTTTCCTTCCTCACTGATGGCATGAATATTCTGAAAGTAAAATGGTATTTTTAAGCCTTCCTTATCGCGGCGGAATCCATTAAGATCATCTTCAACAATAAAGGTAATCAATTCTACCCCTCCCCTGCCACTTACTTTTTTTCCGTTGGATCGACCGAAACCACTTTCCAATCTTCCAGCCCAGGGCTTTTTGTACATGTGAAGCAGGGAGGCATTTTGCGCCACCCAGCCGTTATCATAAAACCCAACTTCGAGCGTATTTTCATTGACCACGTCAACGTTGTAGTCGAGTTCATACGAATAGCCCGACAGGTTAACAGCTGGATAAGTATCATCCCCTAATTCCACTTCAATCATGGCTAAATCACCAATATCTGCATTGGGTGTGAGGACTTTCAGGTTAAACGGAAAATCTCCCCGGTCGTACACGGGTTTAGGAACGAGCGAATGCTGCTTTCTGTAGAAGTTTGATATGTAGAGGGTATCATTGATGTTGATCTCACCGTTACCGTCTGTATCGGCATGCTTTAAATTAGCAAAACCATTATTTAAGTTATCATCCCAATCATTGGCGCGCAATGCCCTGAAATTGGAGGAGCTTTGATATGTTCTGCTGCTGCCTTCAGTGCCCAGATGGTAAGCGACCTGAAGCAAGTCCAACATGGTGACTTCCCCATCCAGATTTACATCACCCGGCCACACGCAATCACCTGCGCAGTGTTTTGCACAATTTTTGCTCTCGTCATAAATATCCACCTCACACAAAGCTTCAATGCATTCATTGGTAGAACTGATACAATATTCAACCGTAAAATTGCGCAGACCTGCATAATCCTTTGGCGTATGGAATATCAGTAAATTATAGCCACTCACGGTATCTTTGCAACCCTTGTAATCCAGGTAAACCGTATCCAATCCGGGATAAAATCGAACACTGTCATCCGGTGAACTAAAATTATAAGCATCAATTGGAATTGTATATGAAAATACCAACGGCACGTTTTTAGGTGTGGAAAATTCATATGTGGTGCGAGTGTCAGGTTCCCAGTTGCCAACGAATAATTTTACGGTACCATATTCACAGTTTCCCTGAGGGCAGACTTTATAGGTAAAATCCTGCATTCCCTCGTACCCGGATTCAGGTACATAACTAAAATTACCCAAATTGTCCAGAGCAGTCAGTGTACCACGACTTGGTCCCTGGTCCAGCAAAAAGGCGTATTTCTTAACGATATCGTTGTTGGCAACATTGAAGTTGATGGTCGAGTCTTTGGGCAAAAAGAAATAGTCATTGACTACAATTTTATTTTGGGCTTTCACGGGATAAACTTCCATGAAAACGCTGCGGTAAATGCCATTGCTGACAACGATAAAAGTATCCTTTCCGCTGAACGAACTTGCGGGTTTGTACAAGACACTGTAATCGGTATTAAACTCTAATGTACCGTGTTGTGGTGCATCATGGGTTGAATAGCCTCCTTGTGGCAGCGGTATTGAAACCGGTGTTGCTTTTGGAGTTCCTCTGTGCAAAGTATCGCTGGTTAAATTGGCCAGGTCAACCACGTTCACCACCAGAGTGGCATCTTTACACAATTCGTAAGTATCGCATACCGTGTAATTCACATAGGCCACTCCCGTAAAGTCATTGACCGGCCTGAAGCGAATGGTCGTGTTGTTAATTTTACTTGCGATCAGGTTATTGCTGGCAGAAACATTGCTGATGTGCAGATAGGCTGGAGATCCCAGAGAGCTGCTGTCGTTTGCCAGAGGTGTGACATCCGTATCAGCACTGTTCATATCCACCAGATAAACGTCTGGTCTGAGCACCATACTGCTCTTTGTGACTTCAAAAATAAAGCTCAGGTATTTGTATTTTCCGTAGAAGTCTTTGTACTCATAGGTGGCTGTATCATTACCCACAAATGCCGTATCCGGTGTATAGCTCACCATGGGATCGTACTTGCTACCACTCAAGACAAATGCGCCGTGTTCCGTAGAATCCAGAATAACTTTATTGTTTTGATAGGTATTGGGATGGTATGTAATGCTGTTTTGCTTGAGTAACTTGAATACCAAATAGGGCCCTTCAATTTCCTGGGCTTTGATTCCAATTGCGAATGACACAATCAGAACGAGGAGGGTGTAAGTCCTGTTTTGATTCATAACCAGTACTACAAATGTAGGCATTTATTCCATATTTCAAAGAATTGTATTCATATTTTTTTCATTTATATATGCTTATTTTTAAATATCTTATATTTAATTTTGAATTTCAGCATACTATACATTATGAATTTATTTAATATTATAACACTGTCAGCAGTCCTGCTTACAAAGTCAGCGTTGATTCCGAGAGGATTTCGGAAGCCACATTTCAAAATATTATTTATCTTTCAGCAACTATGACGGACTCAAAATTTTACAAATTTCTTCAATGTCTCCAGGCCAAAGAACTAAAGCGGTTCAGAAAATACCTAGAGTCGCCATATTTCAATGCCAATACGAGTATTTTACGACTCTATGAGGTCTTTGAAGATCATCTGCTTTCCAGAGTTCGTGTTCCACTTACTAAAGAAATCGTTTGGCAAAATATTTATCCAGACGAAACTTTTGATTACGCTAAATTGAGAAAACTATTGCACAATTTAATGGATTTGGCTTATGACTTTCTAGGCCAGCAAATCTATGATGAAAGTCAAACGGAAAAAGCGAATTGTCTTCTTCAGATGCTGTCAAATAAACAAATGGTTGATTATATCCCAAATTTCATGCAATCCGGCATTCAACTCCTAAACAATCAGCAAAATAGAAACGGCAGCTATTATTACGACCTCTATTCTATCGAAAAATATAAATACACCCTGGCCAATGTTGAAGGAAGCAGAGTGAATAAAATGAATTTGCAAAATCTTAATCTGAATGCAATCGATGAGTATCTTAATATCTTTTTCATCTCTGAAAAACTTCGCAATTATTGCCTCCTTTTAAGCTGGAGCAAAATGATTGACATCAACTCCAATTTAATCTTTTTAAATGAAGTACTTAACTACATTACAGAATTACCCTATTACAATCTTCCGGCCATTAAAATTTATCATACCATCTATTTAACGTTTAAGGAGCCCGATGAACTAAATCACTTTTACCAATTAAAGCAAATTATCAAGGAGCACCTGCATGTATTTCCTCCTACAGAAGCAAGAGATATTGTCAACAGTGCAATTAATTACACCATACAAAAACAAAACAAAGGCGTTTTGCAATTCGCTCAGGAAAATTTTGAACTGTGGGAACATTCGTTAAAAACTGATGTAATTTTAATCAATGGAGAACTTTCTCCTTGGGCATTTAAAAATATTATAACTTTAGCACTAAGGCTCGGTAAGTATACGTGGGTTGAGCGGTTTATTTGGGATTATGGTCATAAGATAAATATTTTATATCGAGAAAATGCAATCAACTACAACCTCGCATCTTTGTACTTCTACCAAAAAGACTATGATAAAGTCATCCCATTGCTCCAAAAAGTTCAATTTGATGAACAGACATACGGCTTGGGTGCCAAATCAATTCTATTAGCGAGTTACTATGAACTTGATGAGTTCGATCCTCTTTTTTCCCATATTGAAAGTTTTAAAGCTTTTGTTAAACGGAGTAAATCCATTACTAATGATCGAAAGATAAGCTACTTGGAGTTAAATAAATTTACGAAAGCTCTTACTAGTTTTCGACATGATAAAAATAGCCTACATAAATTAAGATCTACTATTGAACAATCTCAAACTGCCAGCAAAAACTGGCTGCTCGAAAAAATTGACGAGCTGCTTTAAAAAAGAGGAGCGGCTCACCACCGCTCCTCAAGAGTGACCTCAGAAACCATCTATGTCATCTTCAACAATGCACAAGAACTGATCCCCGACAAACTGAAGATACACCTCTGTACACAGTGCTCCGCAGTCGACGAAGCCTGCAGTTCCTTGTAAGGTACCGCCCAGCGTGTTAACATACACCACATTGGGAGAAGCCAGCAGCACTTGTCCTGAGTTGACACCATAGTGGTCTGCAATGCAGGTGCGGAGTTGTTCCAATCCGTCTTCCTGATGTCTTGCGGGAGTCATGGCCACCAACGTCGCTACGAGTCCACAAAAAAATAGTGCTTTCATAATATAAAAAATTAAGTGAAAAAATCAATTTTTATATCATGTTGGTTAAATAATTTACGTAGTGAGTCGCTTGATTTTATTTTGTTGATTGTTTATGTGTAGCTCATGCATTCTTTATATTAACTTTAACGGAAGTACATTTATTCAAGTTCATTAAAAGTGCTAAAAATCACACATGCGATTAAAATTCAGTGTTTACCCTTAAGGGTTTCACGGAGTAATGCAAAAAACACAACGCATACTAAGAAATCGCTTTTACCATTTTGAGCGGATCAGACCATTTTTATACATGGCGATGCACCGCTGTCGAGCCATTGTGTGTTCAACAATGGGTTGTGGATAATCTGGTGTGTCCAATTCTGGGATCCACCGCTGGATAAACTGTTTATCGGGGTCAAATTTTTTTTGTTGCGCATCAGGAGAAAAAATTCGAAAATAGGGCGCTGCATCTGTTCCGCAACCTGCTGCCCATTGCCACCCCCCGTTGTTGCTGGCCAGGTCAAAGTCCAATAATTTTTCAGCGAAGTACGCTTCTCCCCATTTCCAGTCGATCAGCAGGTGTTTTACCAAAAAGCTGGCCGTTATCATGCGCAACCGGTTATGCATGAAACCGGTTTCATTCAATTGCCGCATCCCGGCATCCACCATTGGATAACCTGTTTTCCCTTCGCACCATTTGACGAACGACTGTTCGTCATCAAGCCACTGCAAACGATTATATTCCTTTTTAAAACATAAGTGTTCAACATGGGGAAACGCCTGAAGGATCATGCTGTAAAAATCACGCCATAGTAATTCATTGAAATAAATTGAATTTACGCCAAATACGTTCCGGGCTAAATGACGAATACTCAATGTACCAAACCGAAGGTGAATCCCTAAATGGGTAGTCGCGTCCAGCAAAGGAACATCCCGCTTCAAATGATAATCTCTGACTTTGGTAAATGAAATCTTCCTTTCAGGCCACATCTGCCGACTGACTTCAAAGCCTACTTCATGTAGTGTTGGACTGCGTTCCGGAGACATGGTAAAAAACTGACCATAATGGGGTAAACAGTTCCAGGATTTTAGGGCAGGATGGTGAACACCTTCTAAAAATCCCAGCGTTTCATACACTTTATTTTTATAAGGCGTAAAGACCGTATACACGGATTGATCTGACTTGACGATTTCATTTTTTTCAAACAGCACATGGTCTTTAAAATGATTTACCTCAATCCCAAGGTCTATGCAACGTTTTGCAATTATGGTATCACGCTGAAGTGCATAGGATTCATAATCCCGGTTGTAATAAAGCGCTTTGATTTGAAATTTCTGTAAGAGTTCTTCAAAAACCATTTCCGGTGTCCCGACCCGTATCAAGAAATCCGAACCCAATGCATTGAGCTGTTGCTTCAGGAGAAGGACTTGTTCGAAAATAAAATGTACCCGCGCATCACGTCGGTCTGCAAGTTTGTCCAGAATGTTACGGTCAAAAATAAACAGAGGCACAACCTTCCGACCGCTGATGAGTGCATGATACAAGGCTGTATGATCCTCCAATCGCAGGTCCCTTCGAAACCACACCAGTGCTATCTGCATTTAGCCCTAACAATTCCATTTGCCAAGTGTTTAAATTTGGTTCACAAAAGAGCTGTAACAATCATTTACATTTGTCATAAATTCAAACAATGAAAAATCTACACCTATTCTCACTTTTAATCCTTATAGGCCTGGGATGTAAAAAAAGTGAAGGCTACGATGCTAAAGCCCTGGCAGCACTGGAACAGGCATTTGAGGCCACTCCTGCAGATTCAACCTATGACCCGCTCATTACCCGGTATCTGGAGATCATGCAAGAAAACAAGGCCGATAAAAAAATTGTCGAGGACATGTTGTTCAAAGCCGCTACGGCCAGTAAAAAGATGAACAATTGCCGCCAAATGGTGATTTTTCTCAACAACCTGATCAAAAATCATTATGAACGACAAGATACTCCTGATCACATTTTGGAGATGATCAACTGTCTTCGGCAGTCCGAAAAGAACTATGCCGCTGATATCTTATCCATTTGTTTTGGAGAAGCCTTTCCCAATCATCCAAAAAAAGTTGAGTTAATGTCCGGACTTCCCAACCAACTTCCAGCCGTGCAATACCTGGCCAACTTAGCCACTTCCATGTTTCCGGATACTGGAAACTCATACAACAAAGACGTAGCCTTTCAATTTGTCGATGCGTGTGAAGCCTATGCGTTGGTCCTCCCCCATTCGGACAAATCCGCTGAATATTTGTTCAGTGCTGCTCAGACCGCTAAGCTTTTACAGACTTACGATAAATGCATCAGTCTGTACGACTGGATCATTGAAAAGTATCCCAATCATCCTAAAGCTGAAAATTCGGCCTTCATGAAGGGATTTTTATTTGACAGTGATTTAAAAGATACCGCTGTGGCGCGTAAGTTTTATGGTGAATTTATTGCAAAATATCCCAAAAGTGAATTCGCTGATGATGCTCAGATTTTGATCCAAAATTTAGGAAAAACCGAGGAGCAGATTCTTGAAGAAATTCAGAAAAAAAATCAACAATAGAAGATGGTTGTTGGGTGATGGTTGTTAGTTGTTAGGTGATGGTTGTTATTTGTTAGAAGATAGTTGTTAGAAGATAGGTGTTAGAGGTTAGGTGATAGTTGTTAGAAGATAGTTGTTAGAGGTTAGGGGTTAGATGTTAGTTGTTTAGGATTGGAGACTTGGAGGATAAATCAAATTTCTACTTACTAACGTACGTTAGGTATACACAACAGATTCTCATATTCCTAAATTCCTGCATTCCAAAATACCTAAATACCTACCTCCCCCTCCAGTAACCTCCTTTGCCAGGCATCCTTAAGAGGCTTTAGCCATGCTTTTTGAAAGCTAGCTTTATCCTGAACAAGCGTATCAAAAAACAAGGTCTCTGAATTGATTTTTCCTGATTGATAGGCCTCGTTGAGTTGAGACAGAGGCAGTACATGAACCTGGTTATCCATGATATAATACAAGATCTGACGATCCAGGAAATCCACGTCAAATTGTTGTCCAAGTTTACGGATGAATTGTACAGAACCATCGATGCTACAACCACCCGGTTTATTGATCTGTTCGTTGACCATGAGAACGATGAAAACACCATGCATAAATCCACCGGTGGCCTCCACAGCTTGATGGTGGCTGCTCCAGTGCTTGGCAAAGTCATAGACGGCTTCGTGGATCTTTTCAGCTTGTGTCGGAGGAATGATTTTATTGGCTGCATAAATCCAAACCCGCGTTTGATCCGGAAAACTCATTAAATCGTTCATTTCTTCATGTTTTGCAAAACCAGTTCGGCCAGATCATAAGCCATAACTTTATCTTGTTGTTCTTTAGTTTTTAAACCATCCGAAAGCATAGTAAGACAAAAAGGACAATTACTGCCCACCGTTGCCTCCCCGGATTTGATAATCTCTTCTACGCGTGCAATATTAATGCGTTGATCTCCTGATTCTTCTTCTTTAAACATCTGTCCGCCGCCAGCTCCACAACACAAGCCGTTTTGCCGGGATCTTTTGAGTTCTCTGATATCATATTTTAAAGCTTCCAGGACTCTTCGCGGGGCTTCGTAAATTCCGTTGATTCGACCCAAATAACAAGAGTCATGGTAAGTTAATGTTGCAGTCTCTACAGACTCTGCAGGTATTATTTTCCCCTGTTGAATCAATTCATTTAAAAATTGAGTGTAATGCAGGACATCATAATCTCCACCAAGCTCAGGATATTCATTTTTGAGGGTATTAAAGCAATGTGGACAGGTACATACGATCTTCTTGACTCCGTAGGCATTCATTGTTTCAATATTCTGAACCGCTAACATTTGAAACAGAAATTCATTTCCCGCTCTTCTTGCAGGATCACCCGTGCATTTTTCTTCTTCTCCCAATATAGCATAATCGCATCCAATGGTGTTGAGTATTTCACAAAAGGCGCGTGTGACCTTTTGTGCCCGTGCATCAAAACTTCCGGCACAACCGACCCAAAATAAAACATCAGGGGTTTTTCCCTGTGCAACGGCTTCGCTCCATAATGGAATGTTCATATCATTCATTTTGTGCCCAGGCAACGCGTGAGGTGGTCATTGCCCAGACGGACTGATTGTTTTCAAGGCTGTTAAATACCGGTAACCACTCTTGTGGTCCGCCGCTGTTCATTAGGATGTCATATCTCCGCATTTCAGTAATGGGTTTGAGCGGATTGATGAGCACCGGACAAGCTTCCACGCAAGCATTACAGGTGGTACAGGCATACAATTCTTCTTTGGAAATCCTGTCAAACAAGCTCTTCCCATCGGTAATGGTAATTTGACCCTCAGGAGTCTTTTGATAAGTTTTATTCAAGGTCAACTCCTCACAGCGGTCACGAATGTCCATCATGATTTTTCTTGGACTCAATTTCTTACCTGTGAGGTTAGCCGGACAGGACGCAGTACAGCGCCCGCATTCAGTACATGAATAAGCTTGTAACAAAGTTTGNNAATGTCCCTGACTGTCTACCTGCTGTTGTACAGGTAATTCAAACATGCTGCGCACTTCCTGTTGAATTTCTGGGATATTTGACATTTTACCTCTAGGCCCTTGGTCAGCAAAATAACTTCCCGGAAAACTCAAAAAAATGTGCAAATGTTTGGAGTAAGGAAGGTAAATAATGAAAGCCAGTATTACGAGCACATGCAACCACCAGAAAATTCGCTCTGCTGCTACGATGAATGGACTTAAGCTGTTATCAAACAAANNAAGAAAGCCAATACCGTCCGCCATTTGGATACGCTTCTGGTTGAATTTGTTGCAAGTGTTGATAGGCCCCATTCATCATCAAAATGCTAATGATCAAAATAATTTCACCCAATAATATCAGATTCGCATCTTTGAAAGGCCAACCTTTCAATTCGGCCAATTGGAAACGACGAAGCTTTAAAATATTTCTTCGATATAAAAATACCAACGTTGCAAAAAACGCTAACAATGAAAGTATTTCAATCGAATTGATTAATCCATTGTAAAACAAACCGAGTTTATCTGCAAAAAACCGATGAGAGCCGCTAAAACCATCAATGAGGATTTCGATGGCTTCTACCTGAGTCAACACAAAAGCCAGATAAATGAAGAAGTGAAAAAAACCA
>JRYK01000397.1_pt1 | contig 27066 bp, 17 predicted proteins | sample 235381 | NCBI WGS metagenome assembly JRYK01 (sample SAMN03074220, study PRJNA261476) | activated sludge metagenome | biome: Wastewater Treatment Plant; feature: Wastewater; material: Activated sludge; isolation source: activated biomass of a wastewaster treatment plant treating hydrocarbon... ... | reverse complement strand
TTCATCCACTTCGCCTGCACCTCCGAGGACGTCAACAACCTCGCGTACGCGCTGCTCGTGCGCGGCGCGCGCGACGAGGCGCTCCTGCCGACGATCGACCGGCTCGTCGACCGGCTGGCGGGACTCGCGCGCGAGCACGCCGACGCCGCCATGCTCGCGCGCACGCACGGCCAGCCCGCGACGCCCACCACGCTCGGCAAGGAGCTCGCGAACGTGGTCGCCCGGCTGCGGCGCGCGCGCGCGCGGCTCGCCGCGGTGCGGCTCACCGGCAAGGCGAACGGCGCGGTGGGCAACTACAACGCGCACCTCGCCGCGTACCCGCAGGTCGACTGGGAGGCGTTCGCGCGCCGGTTCGTCGAGTCGCTCGGGCTGGAGTTCAACCCGTACACGACCCAGATCGAGCCGCACGACGCGCTCGCCGAGGCGTTCGACGCGCTCGCGCGGCTGAACACCGTCCTCGTCGACCTCGACCGCGACGTGTGGGGCTACATCGCGCTCGGCTACTTCCGGCAGAAGGTGGTGGCAGGCGAGGTGGGCTCGTCGACGATGCCGCACAAGNNCGCTGGCAGCGCGACCTCACCGACTCGACCGTGCTGCGCAACGTCGGGGTGGCGTTCGGGCACAGCCTGCTCGGCTACGTCGCGTGCGTGCGCGGCCTGGACAAGCTCGAAGTGGACCGCACGCGGCTCGCGGCCGACCTCGAGGCGAACTGGGAGGTGCTCGCCGAGGCGGTGCAGACGGTGATGCGCCGCCACGGCATCGAGGACGCGTACGAGCAGCTGAAGGACCTCACGCGCGGCGCCCGGGTCACGCCCGCGGCGCTGCGCGCGTTCATCGGCGGGCTCGCCCTTCCCGAGGACGCGAAGGCGCGGCTGCTCGCGCTCGCGCCCGCGACCTACACCGGCAAGGCGGCCGAGCTCGCGCGCCGGGTCTGAGCGCGCGGTGAGCCCGGCGGACGCTCGCTACGATCGCGTCGCGATCGCGCTCCACTGGCTGATCGCGGGCGCGCTCTTCGTCACCTTCCCGCTCGGACTGTACATGGCCGACCTGCCGCTCTCGCCGCGCAGGCTCGAGCTCGCCTCGTACCACAGGTGGATCGGAGTCACGGTGTTCGGGCTGATGAGCGTGCGCCTCGGCTGGCGCCTCAGGCACCGCCCCCCGCCGCTCCCGCCGATGCCTGCGTGGCAGCGGCGCGCCGCGACCGCGACCCACTGGGCGCTCTACGGCCTGCTGCTCGCCATCCCGCTATCGGGCTGGCTCCACGGCTCCGCCGCGGGCGCGCCGACGGTCTACCTCGGGCGGTGGCCGCTGCCGGACCTGGTCGGCGAGGACGAGACGCTCGCGGAGGGCTTCAGGCTCGCGCACGTCGCGCTCAACTTCTCGCTGCTCGCGCTCGTGATCGTCCACGTCGCGGCCGCGGTCAGGCACCAGTTCGTCGATCGCGACGGCCTGATCGCGCGCATGCTGCCGGGGCGTGCCTACTTCGGCTCGTCGGGCAGCGGCGGCAGCGTGCGCAGATAGGCGATCACGGCGTCGAGATCGGCGGGCGTGAGCTTGCTCGTGGTGTTGGTCACGACTTCGCCCATCGCGTCGGCGAGGACGTCGCCGTCGGGCGTGATCCCGGTCTTGAGCACGTCCTCGAGCTCCTTGTCGCTCGACTTCTTCAGGCGCGTCGGGGTCAGGTTGGGGATGCTCTTCCCCTCGGGCCCCTTGCCGCCGGCGAGGTAGCGGTCCTTCTTCGGGCCGCCGAGGAAGTCGCGCGGCGTGTGGCACTCCCCGCAGTGGCCGAGCGCCTGGACGAGGTAGGCCCCGCGATTGACCGCCGCGGAGGCCTGCGGGTCGGGGACGAAGGGGCCGGGCGTGAAGTAGAGCCACTTCCACGCGCTCACCGGGAGCCGCCAGCGGTAGAGGACACCGAGCTCGTGCGGCCTGCTCGGCTGCGCGCTGGGCGCAAGGGTGCGCAGGTACGCCCACATGTCGCGCAGGTCCGCGTCCGCGATCTTCGTGAACGAGGGGTACGGGAACGCCGGGAAGTAGTTCGCCCCGTCGGGCCGCACGCCTTCGCGCATCGCACGCACGAAGTCCGCTTCGGTCCAGCGCCCGATCCCGGCCTCTGGATGCGGCGTGATGTTCGGCCCGTAGAAGGTGCCGAACGGCGTCTCGAGCGCGCGGCCGCCGGCGAACGGGACGGCGCCGTCCTTCTTTTCGGTGTGGCAGCCCAGGCAGCCGCCCGCGCTGACGAGGTACTCGCCGCGCTGCGCGTCGCCCTGCTGCGCGCCAGAGGGGACGGGCGCGAGCAGGGGCAGCGCAACCAGGCCGAGCTTCAAGGCGGTACCGGGACGGATCTGCATGGTGCCCTCAAAAAACGGACAACCCCGCCGCAGCGGGGTTGTCGCCGGCCGCGGGTGGCGTTATCGCTTCTCGCGGAAGTTGTCGTGGCAGCCGCCGCACGCCTTGCCGACGTCGCCGATCGCCGCCTTGGTCTTCGCCTCGTCGCCGCCCTTGCTGACGGTCACGAGGCTGGCGACCGCGGTCTGCAGGTGGTCCTGCGCCTGCTTGAACTTCGCCGCATCGCTCCAGACCGCGGGCAGGGCGTGGCTCTTCTCGCCCTTGGTGCCCTCGGCGAAGCCGTCCCAGGGCATCTTCGCGAGCACCTCCAGGTAGCCGGCGTTGCGGGCGACCACGGCCGCGTCGAAGGGCACGGCGCCCTTGAGCATGCCGCCGAGCGGCCCGAAGTACTTGCCGATCAGCGTCATGGCCGACTGCCGCTGCTTGACCAGCACTTCCGGCTTGACCTGCGCGAGCGCGGTGGCCGCGACGCCCGCGCCCAGGGCGAGCGCGACCGCGGCGGCTACGAGCTTCCTCTTCATCCGTTTCTCCTCCTGATGGGTGGGGGTCGAGTTGCTGCTACGGCCGGGCCGCGGCATCGGATGCTATAACAGCGACCGGAGGCGGTCTATTCCGCGCCCGGGGCGACCTGCTAGACGACCGCCTCCTGCTTGCGCTCCCTGACCGGCTTGACCAGGTCCTCGCGCTTCACCCCCAGCCAGCGCACGAGCGGCGCCATGACCAGCACCGAGGAATAGATCCCGAACAGGATGCCGATCGTCAGCGCGAGCGCGAAGTAGTGCAGCGCCGGCCCGCCGAACAGCAGCATCGAGAGCACCATGACCTGGGTGCTGCCGTGGGTGATGATGGTGCGCGAGATGGTGCTGGTGATCGCGTTGTCGATGATCTGGTCGATCGGCGCCTTCCGCATCTTGCGGAAGTTCTCGCGGATCCGGTCGGCGATCACCACCGACTCGTTCACCGAGTAGCCGAGGATCGCGAGCACCGCGGCCAGCACCGGCAGCGAGAACTCCCACTGGAAGAAGGCGAAGAAGCCGAGGATGATCACCACGTCGTGCAGGTTGGCGATGATCGCGGCGACGCCGAACTTCCACTCGAAACGCAGCGCGAGGTAGGCGACGATGCCGAGCGCGGTGATGAGCAGCGCGAGCGCGCCGTTCTCGGCCAGCTCGCGGCCGACCTGGGGCCCCACGAACTCCACGCGCCGCAGCTGCGCCGTCTTGTCGTCGGCCGCGAGCGTCGCCATCACTTCCTTGGACAGGTCCGCGCTGGTCTGGCCGGCCTTGAGCGGCATGCGGATCAGCACGTCGCGCGAGCTGCCGAAGGTCTGCACCTGGGTGTCGGTGTGGCCGGCCTTCTCGAGCGCGGCGCGCACGCGGTCGATCTCGGCCGGATGGTCGTAGCTCACCTCCATCACCGTGCCGCCGGTGAACTCGATCGAGAAGTGCAGCCCCTTGGTGGCGAGGAAGAACACCGCGAGGAGGAAGGTGACGAAGGAGATGATGTTGAAGTACAGCGCATACCGCATGAACGGTATGTCGCGCCGGATCTTGAAGAACTCCATGTGCGTTCCCTACCGCGTCACTTCCACGAAGTGTTGCCGATCGCGATGCGCTCGAGCCTGCGCCGCCCGCCGTACCAGAGGTTGGCGAGCGACCGGCTCACCACCACCGAGGAGAAGATCGACGTGAGGATGCCGAGGCAGTGCACCACCGCGAACCCGCGCACCGGGCCGGAGCCGAAGATGAGCAGCGCGAGACCGGCGATCAGCGTCGTGACGTTGGAGTCGAGAATCGTGCCGAACGCGCGCTCGTAGCCGGCGTGGATCGCCGCCTGCGGGGTGGCGCCGCCGCGCAGCTCCTCGCGGATGCGCTCGTTGATCAGCACGTTGGCGTCGATCGCCATGCCGAGCGTGAGCGCGATCGCGGCGATGCCGGGCAGGGTGAGCGTGGCCTGCAGGAGCGACAGCAGCGCGATCAGGAACAGCAGGTTGGCGGCGAGCGCGATGGACGAGAACACGCCGAAGATCGCGTAGTACACGCACATGAAGACGACGATCGTGACGAAGCCCCACAGCGTCGAGTGGAAGCCCTTCTCGATGTTCTCCTTGCCGAGGCTCGGGCCCACCGTGCGCTCCTCGACGATCTCCATCGGCGCCGCGAGCGCGCCGGCGCGCAGCAGCAGCGCGGTCTCGTTCGCCTCCGTCGTGCTCATGCGCCCGCCGCTGATCTGCACGCGCCCCCCCGCGATCTCGGTGCGGATCACCGGCGCGGTGATCACCTCGCCCTTGCCGCGCTCGACCAGCAGGATCGCCATGCGGTTGCCGACGTTCTCGCGCGTGACGTCGCGGAAGATGCGCGCGCCGGTGGAGTCGAGCGTGAGGTGCACCGCCGGCTCCTGGGTCTGGTTGTCGAAGCCGGCCTGCGCGTCGGTGAGGCGGTCGCCGGTCAGCACCACCTGGCGCTTCACGAGGATGCCGCCGCCCTGGCGGTCCTCGTAGTACTCGTCGCCGAACGGCACCCTGCCGTTCTTCGCGTCGAGGAGCTTCTGCGGGTCGCGCGAGGCCTCCTCGTCCACCATGCGGATCTCGAGGGTCGCGGTGCGCCCGAGGATGCGCTTCGCGCCCGCGGTGTCCTGCACGCCCGGGAGCTGCACGACGATGCGGTCGGCGCCCTGCTGCTGGACGACCGGTTCGGCCACGCCGAGCTCGTTCACGCGCTTGGCGAGCGTGCTGATGTTCTGCTTCAGCGCCGCATCCTGGATGCGGGTGATCGCCTCGGGCCTGATGGTCGCGACCAGGCGCAGGTCCGCGCCCTCGCCGGCGTCGGCGAGGGCGAGATCCTGCAGCGCGTCGGCGATCGCGCGCCGCGCCTTGTCGCGCGTCTCCGGGTCGCGGAAGCGGATCACGACCGTGTCGCGCTCGCGCGTCACGCCGGCGTGGCGGATGTTCTTGTCGCGCAGCGTGGTGCGGATGTCGCCGGCGAAAGAGTCGAGCCGCTTGAGCAGCGCGCCGCGCATGTCGACCTGGAGCAGGAAGTGCACGCCGCCGCGCAGGTCGAGGCCGAGGTACATCGGCAGCGCGTTGATCGCCGCGAGCCAGCGCGGCGAGGCCGACAGCAGGTTGAGGGCGACCGTGTAGGAGGGGTTGTCCGCGTCGGGATTGAGCGCGTGCGCGAGGACGTCCTTCGCCTTGAGCTGCGTGTCGGTGTCGGCGAAGCGGACCTTGACCCCGACCTGGTCGAGGGTGGCGCCGTTGTAGGCGATGCCCGCCTTCTTGAGCGTTTCCTCCACCCGCGCCATGGTCGCCGTGTCGACCTTCAGCGTCGACTTGGCGCTCGACACCTGCACCGCCGGCAGCTCGCCGAAGAAGTTCGGCAGCGTGTAGAGCAGGCCGAGCACGATCGCCACGGCGACCGTGACGTAGACCCAGAGCGGGTAGCGATTCATCGGGGCAGCGGGCGGGGCGCGGCGCGCGCCGGGCGGAGCGCCGTCAGATCGCCTTGATCGTTCCCTTCGGCAGGAGCGTCTGCACCGCCTGCTTCTGGACCACGATCTCGGTGTTGGCCGCGACCTCGAGGGTCACGTAGGCGTCGGTGAGCTTGGTGATCCTGCCGACCAATCCGCCCGAGGTCACGACCTCCGCACCCTTCTCGAGCGCCTCGATCATCGACTTGTGGTCCTTGGCGCGCTTCATCTGCGGGCGGATCAGCATGAAGTAGAGCAGCACGAACATCAGGATGATGGGGAGGAACCCCATCAGGCCGCCCGCGTCGGTGGGGGCGGCCGCTTGCGCATAGGCGGCGCTGATCATGGGCGGCTCGGTCGCGTGTTTTTTGGAGGCGCGGAATTATACCGGACGCAGGAACGCGGCCGCTAATTTTCCGCCGCGAGCCGCGCGCGGTCGACCGCGAAGCGCGCGCCGTACGCGTCCAGCCGGCCGGCGGCGATCGCCTCGCGCAGCTCGCGCATCAGGGCGAGGTAGTAGAAGAGGTTGTGCAGCGTCGCGAGGCGCGCGCCCAGGATCTCGTTGGTCCGCTGCAGGTGGTGCAGGTAGGCGCGGCTGAAGTGCCGGCAGGCGTGGCATGCGCAGGTCTCGTCGATCGGCCGGGTGTCGTCGCGATAGCGCGCGTTGCGGATCTTCACGTCGCCCCAGCGCGTGAAGAGCCAGCCGTTGCGCGCGTTGCGCGTCGGGAGCACGCAGTCGAACAGGTCGATGCCGGCGGCGACGCCGGCGACGAGGTCCTCCGGGGTGCCGACGCCCATCAGGTAGCGCGGGCGGTCGGGCGGCAGGCGCGGCGCGGCGTGGGCGAGGACGCGGTACATGTCCTCCTTCGGTTCGCCGACCGACAGGCCGCCGATGGCGTAGCCGTCGAAGCCGATCGCCGCCAGGCCGGCGAGCGACTCGTCGCGCAGGCTCTCGTACATGCCGCCCTGGACGATGCCGAAGAGCGCGCTGCCGCCGGCGTCGGCGCGCGCCCACTCCTGCTTGCAGCGCGCGGCCCAGCGCAGGCTGAGCTGCATCGATTGCGCCGCCGCGCGCTCGGTGGCGGGGAAGGGCGTGCACTCGTCGAACACCATCGCGACGTCGGAGTCGAGCGTGCGCTGGATGCGGATCGACTCCTCCGGGGTGAGCATGAGGCGATCGCCGTTGAGCGGCGAGGCGAAGCGCACGCCCTCCTCGGAAATCGTGCGCAGCTCGCCGAGGCTGAACACCTGGTAGCCGCCCGAGTCGGTGAGGATCGGCCGGTTCCAGCCCATGAACCGGTGCAGGCCGCGATGCGCCGCGATCACCGGCAGCCCGGGCCGCAGCCAGAGGTGGAAGGTGTTGCCGAGCACGACCTGCGCGCCGACCTCGACGAGCTCCGCGGGGCTCATCGCCTTGACCGCGCCGTAGGTGCCGACCGGCATGAAGACCGGCGTGTCGACCCGGCCGTGCGGGAGCTCGAGGACGCCGCGGCGCGCGGCGCCGTCGGTGTGGGTGACGATGAACTTCATTCGGAACTCTGCGTTCGTGTCGCGCGGCTCCCCTCGCCCCCGAGTCTGGGGGCGAGGGGAAGGGGGAGCGGGGGGCAGCGCGCCGAGCGGGTGCGTGCGAGGCGCGCGGTTGATCTCACCCCGCGATTCTATCCACCAGCATAGCGTCGCCGTAGCTGAAGAAGCGGTAGTCCCGCTCGATGGCGTGGCGGTACGCCGCGCGCACGCGGCCCGTCCCGGCGAACGCGCAGACGAGCATGAGCAGCGTGGAGCGCGGCAGGTGGAAGTTGGTGATCAGGCGATCGACGACCTGGAAACGGAATCCGGGCGTGATGAAGAGGTCGGTCTCGGCGCAGCCCGCCGCGACCGCGCCGCCGCGTGCGGCGGCTTCGAGCGCGCGCAGCGAGGTGGTGCCGACTGCGACGACGTCGCGCCCGCGCTCGTGCGTCCGGCGCACGGCGTCCGCGGTGGCGGGGGGGATCTCGTACCACTCGCGGTGCATGCGGTGGTCGGCCAGGCTCGTCACGCGCACCGGCTGGAAGGTGCCGGCGCCGACGTGCAGGGTGAGAAACGCGGTCTCGACGCCTTGCGCGCGCAGGCGCTCGAGCAGCGGCTGGTCGAAGTGCAGTCCCGCGGTCGGCGCAGCGACGGCGCCGGGTGTGCGGGCATAGACCGTCTGATAGCGCTGCCGGTCGGCAGCATCGGGCGTGTGCGTGATGTACGGGGGCAGGGGGACTTCGCCGTGCCGGTCGAGGACGGCGAGGACCGAATCGGACGCATCGAACCGCAGCAGGAAGAGATCGTCCGCGCGTGCGATCACCTCGGCCTCCACCGCGCCGGTGAGCTTCAGGCGCGCGCCCGGCTTCGGCGCGTGGCTCGCGCGGATCTGGGCAGCCGCCTCGTGCGGCCCGAGCACGCGCTCGATCAGCACCTCGATGCGCCCGCCGGAGTCCTTCTGGCCGAAGAGCCGCGCCTTGATGACGCGCGTGTCGTTGAACACCAGCAGGTCGCCCGCCGAGAGGAACCGCGGCAGATCGGTGAACGCGCGATCGGACGCGCCGTCCCGCGCGAGACGCAGCAGGCGGCTGCCGGTCCGCTCCGGGGCCGGGCGCTGCGCGATGAGCCGCTCGGGCAGGTCGTAGTCGAAGTCGTCGACCGTGCTGCGTTGCCGGGGGTCGGTCATTCCCCGATAATGCCCCGGGCAGCCGGGATGGCGGAACTGGTAGACGCAGCGGACTCAAAATCCGCGCACTACCCGTCTCGATCTCGGCTTATGCGGCAATCATCGAACCAAAATCAACAGCTTGCTGTGTCGCCGCGGCAGACGTATCCGCCGACTGTGACGCAGATGTGCCAACAGCGTTCGCGTACTGCGCCAGGTGGCCCGGTGCAAGGTGCGCGTAGCGCCGCACCATCTCGGCGGACTCCCACCCACCGAGCTCCTGCAGCGCATGGAGCGGCGTGCCCCGCTGAACGTGCCACGAGGCCCAGGTGTGCCGCAGGTCGTGCCAGCGCAAGTCCGTGAGCCCCGCGCGTCTCAGCGCGCCCGCCCACACCCTGCTGGAGATCGGGGTCAGGCTGCCAAACACGCGTTGTGCGCCACGCGGCTGCCGCCGCAGCAGTGCAACGGCCTCGTCGTTCAGCGGCACCCCGATCGCCCGTCGGGCTTTGGCTTGATCGGGGTGAACCCACGCGACCTTGCGGTCGAGGTCCACCTGCGACCACGCGAGCCCGATCACGTTCCCCTGGCGCAGCCCGGTGAGCACTGCGAACTGCGCCGGGTCTTTGTAGCGCGCGGGGAGCGCGGCGTGCAGGCGGCGAAACTCCTCTTGCGTCAGCCAGCGGATGCGGCGCCTCGGTTCCCTGTAAGTCTTGAACCCGGGCGCGCGCTCCAACCACCGCCATTCGCGCTCGGCCTTGCGGAGCATTGCGCGGATCCACGCCACGTGCCGATTGGCCGTCGCTGGGGTCATTGGGCTCACGAGGCGCTCGACTGCGTCCCGGGTGATCTCGTCGAGGCGCTTTCCGGCGAAGTGCTGCCGGAAGAAGCGCACTTTGGCGGCGTCGTCGTGGATGGAAGCCTTGCTGCGCGCCTCGTTGAGCCAGCGTGCTGCCGCTTCCTCGAACCACCGCCCGGGGATCTCGCCGAGCCTTCCTGCCCTCCACGACTCGCTGCGAAGCCGATCGTGGAGTTCTTGCGCGGCCCGTTTGTCAGTTGTCTGAGCACTTTGTCTAACGCGCTGGCCGCCTGGCGTGGTGAAGTCGATCCACCACGTGCTTCCTCGCTTCCGGATACCCATAGGTTCTCTCCTATGCCGGGAGCGCAGGCCCGGCCCGATTCTAGTCGCTCACGGGCGAATCGCCAGACCCGGCCAACCCTGATGCCGCCGAGCGCGGCGGCGTGCCTCCGCACGGTCTCCGGATGGACGCGGAGCAATTGCGCGGCTTCCGTCAGCGTCAGCACGTACACCCCGGGGAGCGCGACACTCGCTCCGCCCTCGTGCGGAAGCTCGAGCTGCATCGGCTGGCCGTTGAAATCGCGCATCTGGGCCTCGTCGGCGGTATTGGTTTCGATCTCGGTCTCGTCGGTCTCGTGTCGTCGTCGGTGTAATCGCTCTGGTAAGTGTTTCTGTCCGTCCCGCCGGCCGTGGCCGGGCGAGAACATCGAGGGACACGGGGCACCGCCCCCGGGTGTGCAGAACTGCGAACTGCGCTTCAGCCGCCGCTGCACGCCGGCTTTGGCTTCCGGTGCGCGTCTCGAGGAACGAGAGCAGCCGCATCGGGGACCATTGACCCAGGGTCCAAGGAGCGCCGGTGAGGGCGCGGATCGCTTGCCGTCCGAGGGGACGACGTGGAGGCCTTGCGCCTCCCGCTTGGGTGCTGTGATCGGGCCCGGAGGCCCGATCACTTGCCTCCTCACGCAGAACGCGTCGCGAAAAGGTCAACGGAATCGCTGACCTAGGCGCGTCGTCACANNGGAACTGCCTGGCGCCCGCTCGATGCGCGATCGGGGTCCTCGAGGGATCTCCCGATCGCGGGTGACAGGCCGCGCGTCGTCGAGCGACGGCGCGGCCAGCGCTGCGGGGTTACCCGCTACTCATGCTCCCTTCGATGCTGCCAGGGCTGGGAGCGCCCTCTGCCTCTCCGGAGGGGAGGACTTGTGTGACGAGGTTCAGCGTACTGCCGACCCGGCGCCTGCGTCTCCCGGAATGCCGCCTCGGCGAGGCTACGGTTCCGAAAGACGCGCGCGGGCTCGATCGCGAACCACGCCTTCCTCCTGCCGACGAGCAGCATCGCTGCTCGGACTTCCGCTCCAATGCGCTTATCGCACGCCGCGCCCGGGTATCTCAACCCGAGGACCCCGAGGGGCCTCGCACCGGTCACACCCGAGGGTGGGACCGCGTGCCTCAATCGACAGCTCGATCCTAACGCGCACCGAACAGGCCAGACACCCGGAGAGCCGGCGGAAATCGTGGGCTCTCCGAGGGTGCGGTGGGCAGCGAGGCGGCGCGATCGGGCATGATGCCGGTCGTGAAGGCACTGGAATCCGGTCGGGCGCAGCTCTCGGCCGCTGAGCGACGCCGGTACGTGCAGGCAGCGGCTTACCTGCGACGCCGCTGCGGGACGGATATCGCGCTTGCCGAGCCTCTTTCGGTCGAAGAGCTGCTTTTCCTCGAGCTGACCCGTCTGGCGCTCGGTGGCGATCTCGAGCGCGTCGATCGGATCATCGGCGAGATCGACGGGATCATCCGCGCCAGGCTTCGGCCTCATTAGATCGGCGGTCGTGACCCATTGCGCATCCTCGCGTTGATTCCTCTCGCGATACCGACGCTGGCTCGAAGACCGCCGCGCACCAAGGTGCGTCAGCGCGGCGTCGTCGCAGCAACACCTGATCGCAACGCCGACCTCGACCGGCCGTTACTGCGCCTACGCTACGTGGACGCAGCAACGCTTTAGTGAGGGGCTGACTGATGGAGGGAGGCGCCCGATACCCCGGAATCCCTCCGTCCTGAGTCGGCAATCGAGGCGCTGCACGCGTAGGGCTAGGCGCGTCATCGTGCCCAGCTCAAGCCTGCGAACAAGGGAGCAGCCGCGAACCGCGCCTTCCTGCCGATGAGCAGCGGTGCTGCCCGGACGTGCACGCCGATACGCTTCTCGCACGCCGCACCCCGGGGAGAGTGACGAGGCTCGTTACAGCGTCACCCGTGTAATAAGAATCGACGCGCGATCCGTTCGAAAGTCCATCGACGCCTCGCTATCGCGATGACCGGAAACGATAAAGCGCTCGGCAGGTGCGATGGGCCGAGCGTTTCCAGTTTGGTGCCTACGAGTCCGATCGCGGATTAAGACGTCGTGTCGCTTGACAGCACGCGCTGGAGCCCAGTACGGTCCGCGACGCAAGAACAAGAAATACACACACACCCGACCGACTTGAGGGGAGTCGATTGGACTTGCAGGACGCCGCGCGCGCTGCCCGCGCCGACACGACCGATCCCGGTCTGCACTGCCTTTCTCTCCTCGCCCGGATACATGGGGTCTCCGCCGACACCGCGCAGCTCGGGCATCAGCACGTCCCGGTCGGCGGTAAGTCCGGCGTTCCCGAACTGCTGCTGGCCGCGAGATCGCTCGGCTTGCGCGCCAAGGCGGCCAAGCTCACGGCAGAACGCCTCGCGAGCACGCCACTCCCCGCGATCGCCGTAGATCGGGACGGCGGATTCTTTCTGCTGGCGGCGATCCAGCCGCCGGCTGCCAGCGAAGGGGCGGAAGCGGGCGGCCGCGTCCTCATCCACGACCCGGCCCTCGACCGGCCTCAAGTCCTGACGTCCGAGGGGTTCGCCGAGCGCTGGTCGGGCACGCTGATCCTGGTGACCTCGCGCGCCTCGCTCGCCGCCGAGCTCGCCCGGTTCGACTTCTCGTGGTTCGTCCCGGCGCTGGTGAAGTACCGGCGCCTGCTCGGCGAGGTGCTAGTCGCCTCGCTCTTCATCCAGCTCTTTGCCCTGGTGACGCCGATCTTCTTCCAGGTCGTGATGGACAAGGTGCTGGTCCACAAGGGCTACAGCACGCTCACCGTGATCGGCATCGGGCTCCTGGCGATCGCGGTCTTCGAGACGGTGCTCTCGGGGCTGCGCACCTACGTGCTCTCGCACACCACGAGCCGCATCGACGTGGAGCTGGGGGCGAAGCTCTTCCGGCACCTGATCCAGCTTCCTCTGGCCTACTTCGAGGCGCGGCGGGTGGGCGACTCGGTCGCCCGGGTGCGCGAGCTCGAGCACATCCGCCAGTTCCTGACCGGCTCCGCGCTCACTGCGGTCCTCGATCTTCTCTTTTCGGTCGTCTTCATCGCGGTGATGGCCTTCTACAGCCTGGGGCTGACGCTCGTCGTGCTTGCGTCGCTGCCGTGCTACGTCCTGATCTCGGTCTTCGTGACCCCGGTGCTGCGCCGGCGGTTGAACGAGCGCTTCAACCGCGGCGCCGAGAACCAGGCCCTCCTCGTGGAGACGGTCTCCGGCGTCCAGACGGTGAAGGCGATGGCGGTCGAGCCTCAGCTCACCCGCCAGTGGGACAACCAGCTCGCGGCCTACGTCGCCTCGAGCTTCCGGGTGGTGCGCGTGGCTACGGTCGGCCACGAGGCGGTCACCTTCGTGAATCGCCTCGTGACGGTGCTCGTCATCTGGCTCGGGGCCTATCAGGTGATTGACGGCCTGCTGACCGTCGGAGGCCTCGTCGCCTTCAACATGCTCGCCGGCCGTGTCGCCCAGCCGGTGATGCGGCTGGCTCAGCTCTGGCAGGACTTCCAGCAGACCGGGATCTCAGTGCAACGACTGGGCGACATCCTGAACACCCGCACCGAGCTCGCCCCGAGCGCCCGCGCGAGCCTGCCGCCGATCCAGGGGGCGATCGCGTTCGACGCGGTCCGGTTCCGCTACCGCCCCGACACCGACGAGGTGCTGCGGGGCGTGTCCTTCGACGTCAAGCCGGGCGAGGTAATCGGGATCGTCGGGCGCTCGGGGTCCGGGAAGAGCACCGTCGCGAAGCTCGTGCAGCGCCTCTACACCCCCGAACGCGGCAGGGTACTGGTCGACGGGATCGATCTCGCCCTCGTCGACCCGGCGTGGCTGCGCCGGCAGATCGGGGTGGTGCTGCAGGAGAACACGCTCTTCGCGCGCAGCATCCGGGAGAACATCGCGCTCGCCGATCCGGGGATGCCGATGGAGCGCGTGATCGAGGCGGCGCGGCTCGCCGGGGCCGACGAGTTCATCCGCGAGCTGCCGCAGGCCTACGACACGCTCGTGGGCGAGCACGGGGCGACCCTCTCCGGCGGACAGCGCCAGCGCATCGCGCTCGCCCGGGCGCTCGTGACCGAGCCCCGGATCCTGATCCTGGACGAGGCCACCAGCGCCCTCGACTACGAGTCCGAGCGGGTGATCCAGCAGAACATGGCCGAGATCGCGCAGGGCCGCACGGTGATCGTCATCGCGCACCGGCTCTCCGCGGTCCGGGGTGCCTCGCGGATCCTCGTCATCGACCACGGCGAGATCGCCGAGGCGGGCACGCACGACGAGCTGATCGCGCGGCCGGACGGCCGCTACCACCGGCTCTGGGCGCTACAGGCCGGGCCGGGGATGCGGGTTGCGGGTCAGGAAGGCTGAGGAAAGCGATGACGGCACGGACACAGGCGATCAGCGACCTCCTCGGGCGCTACGCTCGGGTACTGCGCCTCAGCTGGCGCTCGCGGCGCGAGCTGCAGGCGCCGCACCGCCTCGCGCTCGAGCGGCAGTTCCTGCCCGCAGCGCTCGAGCTGATGGAGAGCCCGCCGCCCGCCCTGCCGCGGGCGATCCTGTGGACGCTGATCGCGGCCTTCCTCGTGGCGCTCGCCTGGTCGATCGTCGGCCGGGTGGAGACGGTGGCCGTGGCCCAGGGGCGGATCATCCCGAGCGACCGCGCGAAGTTGATCCAGCCCGCGGAGACCGCGGTGGTGAAGCGGATCCTCGTGACCGATGGCCAGGCCGTGAATGCGGGGGATGTCCTGATCGAACTGGATGCCACCGTGTCGGCGGCCGAGGCCCAGCGCTCCAAGGAGGAGTGGCTCGCCGCGCGGCTCGAGGCCGCCCGCGCGAAGGCGCTGCTGGGGGCGATCGAGCACGGCACCCCGGGGCGGATCGAGCCGGTCCCCGACGCCGCGCCTGGGATGCTCGCCGCCGAGTCGCGATTACTCTCGAGCCAGGTGCAGGAGTTCCGCAGCCGGATGGCGGCCTTCGATGCGGAGATCGCCAAGCGGGAAGCCGAGCTTCAGTCCACCAAGGAGCTCGTCGCGAAGCTCGAGCAGACGGCCCCGATCGCCAAGCGCCGGGCGGAGGACTTCAAGAACCTCGTCCAGCAGAACTTCGTCTCCCAGCACGGGTACCTCGACCGCGAGCAGGCGCGAATCGAGCAGGAGCGCGATCTCGCCTTCCAGCAGAGCCGCGAACGGGAGCTCCGGCTCGCGGTCGACGAGGCCCGGCAGCGCAAGAGCGCCTTCGCGGCCGAGGCGCTGCGCACGGCGAGCGACGCCTTGAGCGCGGCCGAGAAGCGCTTGGCCGTGTTCGGGCAGGATGTCATCAAGACGAAGCAGCGCGAGAAGCTGATGCAGCTCGCAGCACCGGTGAGCGGGACCGTCCAGCAGCTCGCGGTGCACACGGTGGGCGGGGTCGTCACGCCCGCCCAGCCGCTCATGGTGATCGCGCCGCGGGATTACTCGGCGGAGGTCGAGGCGGTCCTGGAGAACAAGGACATCGGGTTCGTGAAGGCAAACCAGCGGGCCGAGGTGAAGGTCGAGACCTTCCCCTTCACCCGCTACGGGACCCTCCCGGCGAAGGTCACCTTCGTGTCGCAGGACGCGGTGCAGGACGAGAAGCGCGGGCTCGTGTTCCAGGCGCGGCTGCTCCTCGAGCGGGCGAGCCTGCAGGTCGATGAGAAGCTCGTGACGCTTGCGCCCGGAATGGCGATCACCGCTGAGATCAAGACCGGAGAGCGACGGCTGATCGAGTTTCTGATCGAACCGTTCTTGAGGACGACGAATGAGAGTTTTCGGGAGAAGTGAGTCGCGCGATGTCCAGAACAGAGTTACCCATCCATCCATGGTGCGAGTGGATCTGTGTGCAGGCAGCCTTCGTGTTCCTGCCATCGCTTGAGATGACGAGGAGCCCTACGGTGAGCGCTAGCCGGGGGCTATCAGCATGCGGAGAGTGATGGGATTCTTGTACCGCTCTTACATAGAGCCTGTTCGACGGGATTTGCTGGCGCAGTTTCTCCTGGGGCTATTGTTTGCAGCGTCGGTGCTGCTATGGGCATCGAGCGGGATCCAGATGCAAGTGCCATCCTTTGAGACGTTGCACAAGGCAAGCGGCATCCTTGATTTCTCTAAGGATCCCTTACGTCGCGGTGGTGACTACACGGTGATCAAGACCCCGAATGGCGTCGCGCTGGCTTTCAGCTGCGAAGGCGGAGGCAAGTCTGACCGAGATTGCTTGCTTCGCAATGAGCAGGCGCAATGGCGAGGCCGAACTGCCACGGTTTGGTGGTTCCCTTCGAAGATGTCTGGGGGAGGCGAATGGCGTTCTCTCGCTCAACTCGAGGTAGAAGGGAAAATTGTGCTGGCGTTTGCTGACCAGAAGAAAACCTATGAGGAAACCAACCTCGTCTACTTGGTCAATCTTGTCGTGGTCGTGGTTGGTGTCGCCTGTTACCTGTTGATTCTTCCGCTTCGTACGGGATCGGAGACGCCTTCGCTTGGCGGATCCACTTATCGGTGACTGGTCACACCGATATGAGCTGGAAAGAGACGTACGACCGATACTTCCTGAAGCCGTTCAGGACCGATTTTCGGTTTTGGTTGGGGACGAGTCTGGTCTACGCGTTGGCGTTCGCGCTCTCGGTGCTAGGACTTGTCACTCTGTTGACCGGGCCCCGTGTTCCTAGTGAAAAGGAGCTCGTGGTGATTGAAGGACTACTGAGGTCAAGCGCCTCCAACGCAGGGCGGCGCATCACGGTCGAAGCGGGTGGAAGCGCTGCCTACTGTGAAATACGCGTTTGCGGCCCGCAGGTACGCGAGACTTGGAACGTCGCCGGTTCCAGAGCGAGAGCATGGACAACAGCGAACGGCGAGATCTGGCAGCTCGAGGTGGAGGGGCGCATTGTGCGAAGCCTTGAGCAAAGGATTGCGGCCGCGGCGCGCCGTGAAACGCAAGCCGTGTGGATGGTCGCCCTTAGCGTTCCGCTCTGGCTCTTCGCTATTGCGCGCGATTGGTTGCGATGCGGGCCACGAGCGGGCGCTCGGTAGTTGATCAGCTCTGGAGGAGAGAATGAAGACAGTCCGTTATTTCTTGCCGGAAGTCATGATCGTGGCGATGGCGATGATCTCCCTGGGTTCGCGGCCGCGTTGAACTCGCCTTGGTCCTACTTAATTGAGCTACGGAGTAGAGGGGGTAGACATGTATAAGACGTTACTTTTCGTCGTCATTTTCCTGATGGTGGTTCAGATAGCAATCCTCATCGTTGTTCGATTTAGATACGGATGGGACAGTGCGGGTATGGCTACGTTTCGCTCCTCATCGCTCGGAAGGGTGTTCTACGGCCTGAGAAACGCGACGTTCATAGCTGCTGGAGCCACGGTAATCGTCATGTTGCTAGGACTTTGACGGGATCCGGTCACTTCTATTAGGGGATATCAATGGCATTGCAGTCGGGCTCAATTACTGGCCAGGGTGTAGTCGAGATCTATGCATTCACGATCGGCACCATGGACGGTATCCAAAGTCTGGGGGCGGCGGGTACGCCCATCCAAGCCCTGAACGCGACAGGGCAAATCATCGCCGGTGTTGCCAGCCTGCATCCTGTAGGTGCGATGCACGCGTCACCCTATGCCGCGACGATCACACTGTGCAAGATACTTACCGACGGTACTCAGACGGGTGTCATCGAGACGGGCGACGTCATCTCGCTAATTGGCAATGGGGTAGCTTTTACCGGGGCGGTGATAGCGCTTGGTTTCGCTGCACCTGGCCTGGCGCTAACGGTGGCTGCGGTCGGCGGTTTGCTCGCTGTGTCAGGAGCTGCTGCCAACGCGCATGGGTGGAAGATTGATCTCAGAACCGGGACGTTCTTCACGTCCGCACAAGAGGCGGTCGTGCGGCGTGATCCTCTGATCCTTGACTTGGACGGCGACGGGCTGGAATCGGTAGGAATCTCCGAGGGCGTGCTGTTCGACCATGACGCCGATGGCGTCGCTACGGGAACAGGCTGGGTTTACCGCGACGACGGTTTCCTCGTCTGGGATCGCAACGGCAACGGCGTGATTGATTCGGGTCGCGAACTCTTCGGGGACTCAACGCTGAAGAGCAACAGCCAGCTCGCGGTCGACGGCTTCGACGCGCTGGCCGACCTGGATGTCAACGCCGATGGCAAGGTTGACGCGCTGGATCCGAACTTTGCGAACCTGCGCGTCTGGCGCGATCTGGACCAGGACGGGATCACCGACGCCGGGGAGCTTTCCACCCTCGCATCACTCGGCATTACTGGCTTCAACACCGCCAAGACCGCGAACAACCAAGTATTGCCGGATGGCAACCGGATCGCGGACCTCGGCACCTACATCAAGTCGGATGGCTCCACGGCGACGATGGGCGACGTCGGCGAGATGGCCGACATCGACCTTTCCGAGGACACATTTAACCGGCGGTTCAGCGATCAGATTCCGCTCACCGCCCAGGCCGAGACGCTGCCGGCCATGCAGGCCTCGGGCCTGGTGCGCGACATGCGCGAGGCGGCAAGCCTTCTGACCACGGAAGGCGGCGCGTTCGCGGCCGCGCTCTCCAGCTATTCGGGACTGACGACGCGTGCGGCGCAGCTCGCCGCCCTCGACGGCCTTCTCAACGCGTGGGCCGACACCAGCACGATCACGACACTCGTCGACGACGCGCGGGCCGCCGCAGTGCCCGACGCGCAGAACGAGGCGAAGCGCTACCGCTTCAGCTTCGGCAACGAGAGCCCGATCAACCTTGCTGCGCCGATCAATGCCGGCGAGAGCCGGGTCGTCACAGTGAACGGCGAGCCGGTCACGGTGTACGGATTGGTGGACGGCGACCAGTGGGGCTACACCCAGGCTGCGCTCGACGGGATCCGCACCCTCGAAACCCTGGAGGCGTTCAACGGCCGGAACTTCGTCGACCTCTCGCCGACGGCGAACCACGGAGGCACGGGGTTCAGCGTGCACTCGACGATCAATAACGGCGGTGTCACCGAGACGGTGTACTCGGTCGGGCTCAACGGGGCGCAGTTGAGCCTCCTCGAGCGCAGCTACGAGGCGCTCAGCGTCTCGGTGTACGAGGCGCTCGTCCTGCAGTCTCGTCTCAAGCCATATCTCGATGGTGTTGAGTTCGCGTCGACAGGGACCGGAATTGGCATCGTGTCCACGGGCCTTACCGACCACTACGCGACGGTCAAGCAGGGCGATCTGGTGAATGCCCTGACCGATCTCGCCGAGCTCGCCCGCTACTCGGGCGCGAGCCTGCAGAGTCTGGGTTGGGACGCGCTCGCCTTCCAGCGCGCCGAGTTCGAGCCGAACCAGTCCAACCCGGCCGTCCAGACGCTGATGACCGAGCTCGGCGTGAGCTTCGTGTCGGGCAGCAGGTACGGCGGTGCCGCCCACGAGACCTTCTTCGGCGGCGCGGCCGCGGACTCGCTCTACGGCGGCGACGGGATCGATCTTCTGTCCGGAGCGGGCGGCGACGACAACCTGCAAGGCGAACTCGGCGACGATCTCCTGGACGGCGGCGCCGGAAATGACTACTTCCGGGGCGGCCGAGGCAGCGACACCTACGTGTTCGGCCCGGGCGACGGCCAGGATGAGATCGAAAACTACGACTGGTGGAACAGCGCGCCCGAGGCCGACTGGCAGACGGCCATCGACGTTCTTCAGTTCAAAACCGGCATTACCGCTGCGAACGTGAGCGCCGCGCGCGCCGGGGCAGACCTCCTCCTCACCGTCGGCGGCGGCAGCGACCAGGTCCGGGTGGAGGCGTACTTCGCGAACGACTCGACCAGCCTCGGGTTCGGCGTGGACGAGATCCGCTTCGTCGACGGCACGGTGTGGACCGACGCCGAGATCCGGGGATTCGTGACCCAGGGCACCGCCGGCAATGACCTTCTGATCGGGTTCGCGGACGGCGCCGATGCGATCGACGGCCTGGCGGGCAATGACACGATCGAGGGCAGGGCCGGCGATGACGTGCTGGACGGCGGGGACGGGGACGACGATCTCGCGGGGGATGCAGGTGCCGACACGCTGCGCGGCGGGGCCGGCATCGACTCGCTCAGCGGTGGGGACGGCAATGACCTTCTTCAGGGCGGCGACGGGGACGACGGCACCGCGCACTGGTCCCAGGGCGGCAACAACGGCGGCGGGCTCTACGGCGGCCTCGGCGACGACGTCCTGGACGGCGGCCCGGGCACCGATTTCATGGAAGGCGGGCTCGGCAACGACACCTACCAGTTCGGGCGCGGCTACGGCGCGGACCTCGTCAACAACTTCGACCTCTGGTGGGGCACCACCCAGGCGCAGGCCGACGCCGAGACCGACGTCCTCGTCTTCAACGCCGACGTCCTGCCGGGAGACGTGACCGCGCGCCGCAGCGGCAACCACCTCCTCCTCTCGATCAACGGCACCACCGACAGCATCCGCATCACCGAGTACTTCCAGGGCGACACCACGCAGAACCCGACCTCGATCGACGAGGTGCGCTTCGACGATGGGACGGTGTGGACGCGGGCCATGATCCGCACCCGCGTGCTCGAGGGCACGGCAGCTGGCGAGACGATCACCGGCTTCCTGGACGACGACACCTTCTTCGGACTGGCCGGCGACGACGTCCTCTACGGGCGCGCCGGCAATGACGTGATCGACGGGGGCGACGGGCGCGACACGCTCCAGGGCGAGGACGGCAATGACGTGCTTCTCGCCGGTCCCGGAGACAACGAGGGCATTTACGGTGGGGCGGGCGACGACACGCTGGACGGGGGCCCCGGCACCGACTACCTGAAGGGGAACACGGGCAGCGACACCTACCTCTTCGGCCGCGGGGACGGCCAGGACCAGGTGCGCAACTACGACGAGTGGAACGGCGTGCCCGAGGCCGACTCGGCGACCACCCTCGACGTACTGCGCTTCAAGCCTGCTGTACTGCCCAGCGAGGTTGTGGTTCAGCGCAGCGGGGGGAATCTGATCCTCTCGATCTCGGGAACACCCGACCAGGTGACCCTGCTCGAGTACTTCTCGCAGAACAGGATCGATAACCAAGTCCGCGTCGACGAGATCCGGTTCGAGGACGGCACGATCTGGAACGGGGCGACCGTTGCATCGCTCCTCTTCGCGGGCACGAGCGGCGGGGACTCGATCAACGGCCTCATCTCCGATGACACCATCACCGGCCAGGCCGGCGATGACTACCTGTACGGCGGCCCGGGCAACGACACGATCGACGGGGGCGACGGCCGGGACAGCCTCTCGGGCGAAGCCGGCAACGACGTGCTGCGCGCGGGTGCCGGCGATAACGAATCGCTCTCCGGGGGCGACGGGGATGACCTCCTCGAAGGGGGCGCGGGGACCGACGCCCTGAACGGCAACCGCGGCAGCGACACCTATCTCTTCGGCCGCGGCGACGGGCAGGACACGATCACGAACTACGACTACTGGAACGGCTCCCCGGAGACCGACGCGGCGACGACCACCGACCTCGTGCTCTTCAAGCCCGGCGTCCTGCCCGCCGAGGTCCTGGCGCGCCGCGCGAGCAACAACCTCGTCCTGTCGATCACCGGGACGAGCGACCAGATCACGCTCCTCAACTACTTCTGGAACGACACCACCGCGCACAACTACCGGGTCGACGAGATCCGCTTCGACGGCGGCACGGTCTGGGACGCGGCGACGGTGAGGAGCCTGGTGCTTGCCGGCACGGCCAACGGCGAGACCCTGATCGGCTTCGCCGACCTCAACGACACGATCGACGGGGCAGGGGGCGTGGACTACCTCTACGGCCGCGCGGGCGCCGACACCCTGCGCGGCGGGGACGGCGACGATTCGCTGTCCGGGGAGGACGGCGATGACACGCTCGAAGGAGGTGCCGGTGCGGACTACCTGGGCGGGGATGCGGGCAATGACGTGCTGGACGGAGGGGCCGGCAATGACCTGGTGCGCGGGGTGACCGGGAGCGATACGTACCTCTTCGGCCGGGGCGACGGCCAGGACACGCTGCGCAACTACGACTGGTGGAACGGCACCCCGGAAGCGGACGCCGCCACGACGACCGACGTGCTCCTCTTCAAGGCGGGCGTGACCCCGGCCGACGTGATCGGGCAGCGCAATTCCAACAGCCTCCTCATCACGATCGCCGGCACGAGCGACTCGGTCAATCTGCAGGAGTACTTCTCGGGCGGGACGACGGCGAACAACGTCCGCGTCGACGAGATCCGCTTCACCGACGGCACCGCGGTGTGGGAGTTCGTCGCGGGGGACGCCAACGCGAACACGCTCGTCGGGACGAGCGCGAACGACTGGCTGCAGGGCGATGCCGGGGCCGACCAGCTCCAGGGCGGCGCCGGCCATGACCTCCTGAACGGCGGCAGCGGCAACGACACAATGACCGGGGGCGCCGGCAACGACGTCTACGTGGTCGACTCGACGAGCGATGTGACGACCGAGAACGCGAGCGAAGGGACCGACACCGTCTACAGCGCGGTGACGCTCACCCTCGCGGCGAACGTCGAGAACCTGGTCCTCACCGGGACGGCCGCGCTCAACGGCACGGGCAACACGCTTGCCAACACCCTCACCGGCAACGCCGCGAACAACACGCTCTCGGGCGGCACCGGGGCCGACTCGCTGCGCGGCGGCGCGGGGGACGATACCTATGTGGTCGACAACACCGGCGACACGGTGGTGGAGAACGCAGGCGAGGGCACCGACCTCGTGCAGTCGAGCGTGACCTACACGCTCGCGGCGAACGTCGAGAACCTGACGCTGACGGGTACTTCCGCGATCAGCGGCACCGGCAACGCCTCGAACAACACGCTCACCGGCAACAGCGCCAACAACACGCTGACCGGCAACGACGGGGAGGACTGGCTCGACGGCGGCAGCGGGTCGGACACGATGCGCGGGGGCCTCGGGAACGACACTTACGTGGTCGCCCAGACTGGCGACGTGGTGACCGAGAACGCGAACGAGGGCACCGACCTCGTCCGCTCGAGCATCACCTATTCCCTGGGCTCGAACCTCGAGAACCTGACCCTCACCGGCACCACCGCGATCAACGGCACCGGCAACACCTTGAACAACGTCCTGACGGGGAACAGCGCCAACAACACCCTGACCGGGAACGCCGGGGACGACTGGCTGGAGGGACTCGCGGGCTCGGACACGATGCGCGGGGGCGCCGGCAACGACACCTACGTGGTCACCGAGACCGGCGATGTCGTGACCGAGAACGCGAACGAGGGCACCGACACGGTGCGCGCGAGCATTACCTACACGCTCGGGAGCAACGTGGAGAACGTGATCCTGACCGGCACGGCGGCGCTCAACGCGACCGGCAACACGCTCGCCAACGCGCTCACCGGCAACGCCGCCAACAACAGCCTGACCGGCAATGCGGGCGCCGATACCCTCGACGGCGGCGCAGGCACGGACACCCTGACCGGCGGGACCGGGAACGACACCTATCTCCTGGGACGCGGCCACGGGGCGGACACCGTGGTCGAGAACGACTCGACCGCCGGGAACACCGACGTCGCGAAGTTCCTCGCCGGGGTGGCGCACGACCAGGTCTGGTTCCTGCGCTCGGGCAACAACCTGGAGGCGAGCATCATCGGCACCGCCGACGCCTTCATCCTCAAGGACTGGTACCTCGGCACCCAGTACCGCGCCGAGCAGTTCAAGACGACCGACGGGAACAGGACGCTGCTCGAGGCGAACGTCCAGAACCTGGTGAACGCGATGGCGAGCTTCGCGCCCCCGGCGGCGGGGCAGACGACGCTGCCGCCCGACTACCAGACCGCGCTTGCCCCGGTGATCGCGGCGAACTGGCAGTAGGGGCGGGATTGCACAACTCCGTGCCCGCGCTTACTCCAGTGGCCTCTCCTGCGCTGTGACGAATTTGTGCCGTGAGTTGGATAGAATCGGGTCGTGCGAAGTGGGCCTGCGCTGACCGGTCTTCAAGTTAATCAATCGTTTGCCCACGCGCCGGGATGGCGGAACTGGTAGACGCAGCGGACTCAAAATCCGCCGGCCGCGAGGTCGTGCGAGTTCGATTCTCGCTCCCGGCACCACCCGCCGCGCGCGGCTCGCCGCGCCGCAGCGGATTTCGCCCGAGCGCTGGACGCGCCGCGCGCCGGCGCGCTCAGACTCTCAACCCCGGCAGCGCCCCGTCGACGAGCTGGCAGGCGTGGAACCGTCCGAACGCCAGCGCCTCGTGCGCCGACTGGAAGATCGCCGGCTGGTCGATGACGGCCTGCTCGCGGACGCGAGCCGCGCCGCGGCAGAGCCGGACGATGAAGAGCTGCGGACGCCACCGTCTGGGTCCGGACAAGAAGATTGCGCTCACGGTGATGGCGCAGTCCTTGTGCTGAAACCGGTCGAGTGCCATGTGCCGCGCCTCCCATCGGAATTGTCGGAGCGTCCCGGAGCGAGCCGACAGGCCCTATCCGGAACGGGCGCAGTCACTATGCTTCTGTCATAAACCCCGGGGCAACGCGGCCGCCGCGCGGGGCGGGCAATCCGTCACGGGGGCAGGCGGCTGTCGCCGTCCGGCGACGGCGTCGGGCGTCCGACGCCCCTACGCGGTCTGCGACGGCGCGCCGTTCGGCTTGGCCTCGGGCGTCACCTGCTCGAGGCGATAGCCGTGCTGATACACCGCGCTCAGCTTCCACCCGTTCTCCGGCACCAGCCCGAGCTTGGAGCGCAGCCGGCTCACGTGCGTGTCGACGGTGCGGGTGTTGAGGTCGGAGGTGCGGCCCCACACCGACTCGAGGATGTGGCCGCGCGAGACGAGGTTGCCGACGTTGCGGAACAGGAACACCGCGAGGTCGAAGTCCTTCTGCGTGAGGTCCACCTCGGCGCCGTGGCGGGTCACCACGCGGCGGTCGACGTCCACGTCGAACTCGGCCAGCTTGAGGCGCTCCGCGACGCGCGGCTTCGGCCGCGCGCGGCGCCCGAGCGCCTCGACGCGGGCGAGCAGCTCCTGCTTGCGCAGCGGCTTGACGAGGTAGTCGTCGGCACCGGCCTTCAGCGCCTGGACGATGTCGGCCTCGGCGTCGCGCGCGGTGGTGAACAGCACCGGCACCGGCTCGCGCACGTTGGCGCGCACCCACGCGAGGATCGCGTCGCCGTTCACGTCCGGGAGCTCCCAGTCGAGGACCAGGAGGTCGAAGCTGTCGCGCGCCATGACGCGCATGAACTCGCGTCCGCGCGCGAAGGTGTGGCAGGTGTGCCCGGCCCCGACCAGCCAGATGCGCACCAGGTCGGCCTGCGAGACGTCGTCCTCGACGATTGCGATGCGCATGGGGCGGTTCAGGGAGTGAAGGTGATCTCGACGCGGTCGAGGTAGTCGGCGAGCTCGCGCGCGAGCGCCGCGACCTCGCCTCCGCCGTTGCGCGCGCTCGACTCGATCGCGGCGCCGAGGCGGGTGATCTCGTCGAAGCCGTAGCCGCCTCCGACCCCTTTCAGGGTGTGGCCGATCCGGCGCGCGGCCTCGAAGTCGCCGCGCGCGGCGGCGGCGCCGAGCTGCGCGACCTCCAGCCGGCGGTTGGCGAGAAAGCGCGGGATCAGGTCGCGCAGCTCTCCGGCCACCGCGACGGTGCGACGGGCGGATTCCATGGGCGCGAGTCTACGGAGCGGGGGGGCGGACGGCGCGGCAATTTGTCCGCTCCGGCCCCGCGCGGGGCGCGCTAGCGTGCAAATCCGTCGCCGGCGCGCGCGGGCGCCTGGGCGCGCTGCGAGTCGCGCAGGATCGGCCGCAGCGCGGCGCGCAGGCTCTCCAGCGTGACCGGCTTGGTGACCACGCCGTCGCACCCGGCCGCGCGCGCCCGCTCCACCTCGGCGCCCTCGGTGTGCGCGGTGAGCGCGAGGATCGACCCGGTGTAGTTGCGCGTGCGCAGCACGTGCACCGCCTCGTAGCCGTTCATCACCGGCATCTCGAGGTCGATGAGCACCGCGTCGAAGCGCCCGCCGAGCGCCGCCTCGACCGCCGAGAGGCCGTTGGCGACGCAGCTCGACTCCACGCCGAGCTTGGTGAGCAGCACGTGGACGAGCTCGCGGATGTCCTCGTTGTCCTCGGCCACGAGCACGCGCCCGTCGAGCGGCTCGCGCGCGGCGATCGCGTCCGTGATCGGGCGCACCGTCTGGGCGCGGGCGGCGATCTCGGCCGGCAGCCGCACGGTGAAGGTGGAGCCCAGCCCGGCCCGCGACGACACCTCGATCGTGCCGCCCATGAGGTCGACGAGGTTGCGCGTGATCGCCAGCCCGAGGCCGGTGCCGCCGTAGCGTTGCGCGATGCTCGCGTCCCCCTGCTCGAAAGGCTCGAAGATGCGCGCGATCGCCTCGTCCGGGATCCCGGGGCCGGTGTCGCGCACCTCGAGCACCAGCGCGGCGACGTGCCACGCGGCGGTGAGCTCGACCGAGCCGGCGGGGGTGAACTTGAGCGCGTTGCCGAGCAGGTTGATGAGCACCTGGCGCACGCGCGCCCCGTCGAGCATGAGCGCGGGCGGGACCTCGGTGGCGCGGGTGAAGCGCAGGCGCACGCGCTTTTCCTCCGCGAGCGGCGCCATCGTGGCGAGCGCGTCGCGGCAGAGCTGCTCGGCGCTCTCGGGCGCGGGCGTGATCGTCAGCGCACCGGCCTCGATCTTCGCCAGGTCGAGGTGGTTGTTGATGAGCTGCAGCAGGTGCTCGCAGTTGCGCGCGATGGTGGCGCTGTTGCGGATGCGCGCCTCGCGCCCGAGGTCGTCGGTGAACTGGTTGAGCTTGTTGAACCCGGTGATCGCGGTGAGCGGCGTGCGCAGCTCGTGCGTGAGGTGGTTCAGGAACTCGCTCTTCAGCCGGTTCGCCTCGCGCGCCGCGAGCGTCTCGTAGCGCAGCCGGCGCCGCTCGTCGGTGAGGAGGTACAGCCACAGCGAAGCGACCAGCGCCAGCGTCGCGGTGCCGGCGAGGGTGGCGAACAGCCAGCGCGACTGGTACCCGAACACGAACAGCGCGATGCCCGCCGCCGCGAGCGCGAGCGGCAGGACGGTGAAGCCGATGGCGAAGCTGCGCCCGCTCGCCTCCACGCCGCGCCACAGCAGCAGCAGCGGCAGGAACAGCGCCGCGGCGAGCAGCGCGCCGTCGAACGCCATCGACGCGGGCGCGAGCACCTGTCCGGCCGCGAGCGTCGCGTACGCGATCGCGGCGAACTCGAGGCTCGACATGCGGCCCACCGGCGTGTAGACCTGATCGCCCGCCGAGCCGTCGGTGCGGCCGATGAACGCGACCTTGCCGGCGACCTCGCGCGCGACCCATTGCGACGCGGGCACGCCGCGCGCGGCGAGCGCGAGCTCGCNNGGGAAGCGCAGCGCGACGTCGCCCTTCTCGCCCAGCGGCACGCGACCGCGGCGCACGAGCAGCGCATCGCCCACCACCCGCGGCGGCGAGAGCATGGGGTCGGCCGCCGCGAGCACCGCCAC